>Ga0209287_10000200_pt1 | contig 40305 bp, 36 predicted proteins | sample PPLLak3cmMay2015_2_FD_187255 | JGI IMG/M metagenome (GOLD analysis project Ga0209287, IMG submission 187255) | Freshwater sediment microbial communities from Prairie Pothole Lake near Jamestown, North Dakota, USA - PPLs Lake P8 Core (1) Depth... | ecosystem: Environmental > Aquatic > Freshwater... | reverse complement strand
TCTACGGCCGCGAAGGGACCTGGTGGGTGGAAAACCACGGGGCTGACCCCGACATATTGATTGACAACGATCCGGCTTCTGTGATGGCAGGCCGGGACCTGCAACTGGAGAAGTCCATTACCATCCTGTTGGAACAGATCAAGAAGGTGTCCTTCTCATTTCCGGAACGACCGAAAATCCCCCGGAAATAGGTTTTCAGGAAAAGAAATGGACGGTTCAGGAGTTGGGGCAGGGGTGATTTTCGACCTGGACGGAACCCTGCTCGACACGATCGAAGATATCGCTTGGGCGATGAACTCGGTTCTGAAGGAGATCGGGAGCGACCCGTTCCCGATCGAACGGTACCGGGAATTCATCGGTCATGGCGCTCGGCAGATGACAGCGGCGGCGGTTCACGCCGCCGGCCTGCCCATGGAGGCAGGATCACTCGCCCTGCAACTGTATCTAGATCGGTACCGCCAATGCTGCAACCGCTCCTGTGTCCCCTTTCCAGGTATCACTGATCTGCTCGACCGATTGACCGAATGGGCGATCCCGATGGGGATCCTCTCGAACAAACCTGATGAATTTACCCGCCGGATCATGGAAACGGTATTCGACAGATGGCGCTTTCGCTCGATCAGCGGTGAACGGGAAGGGGTTCCGACCAAACCCGACCCGGTTTCCGCATTGGCCGCCGCCGAAGAAATGGGGATCAAACCGGAGCGGGTCCTGTTCGTCGGGGATTCGGCCGTCGATATGGAAACGGCCCGCCGGTCCGGGATGGTTTCGGTCGGCGTTCTGTGGGGATTTCGCAGCTATTCTGAACTTGTAACCGCCGGAGCTCGGCATCTGATCGACCATCCCATAAAGGTACTCGATGTCCTGAATTCCTATTTCTGTTTACCGGAAAATTACAAATAATAGATCGTCCAAACCAATACTCAGCTACTGTTCGTTTCAGCTATTTCGCTCGAAGATCCACACGTTATCGTATTTCAGGATCGGGCCCCGGAAGCTCTCCCGGGCTTCCAGAATCTGCCGGTCGGAGGATAGTGAATACTTTACCACGTTGGTCGCTTCCCGTTTCTTCCAGTGAATCCGTTGCGATAGGACGAGTGTTTTTCCATCCCAATAGAGCTTGGAGAGCTCGGTTTTATCACCGTCTTTCTTGACCACTTCCGGACCATTTACGATCAACTCGATGGTAGATTCATCTTTTTTGCCCCTTTCAATAAAGACCCGTATGAATTTCCAATCGGGCTCCTGGTGCACAATGAAAACTGTCATGGATTCCGGAATGGGGATTTGAAGCCGGCTTTTTTTGGGGTTGAACGTGTAGTTTCCTGAAAAATCCGTCTTAACCTCAGCGGGGGAACAAGTCAGAAACAGGCTCAATAAAAAAAGCCAAGATAGAATTGCACTGATCGATATTTTCATGATAGCCTCCTAAAAACAATAGAAAAAGACCGGATCGGATCGATTCTTCTCTGATCTTCATCATCCCGATTGCTTCAGGTAATAGGCGAAGAACAAGAGTAGAACGATCAGCACGAAAAGGATCGAAAGCAGCGCCGCAAAACTGAACCAGGAACGGCGAAGGAATTCTTTTGTCCGACGGGAATGGAACTGCAGAGTAGTCCGGATGTGCCCCCACAGGTCTATTTTTCCGTACAGTTGCTCAGGTTTGATGACCAGGCTCTGGATCTCATGGTCGGGCTCGAATTCCTGACTGCAGGCAGCGCATTTTTTCAGGTGAATGCGAACGATGAATGCCTGCCAGGGGACCCAGGGAAGCATCCGGTACAAGGATTGATAAAACCGACAGGTCATGATTCCTCCGAACGATATTCGGCCAATTCCTCTTGATAGGAAAGTTCACCGATGGCCTCTTTCAGCTTACGCCGGGCATTGAGCAGGTGAACACGGGCCGTACTCTCCGAACAGTGCAAAACAGCGGCGATCTCCCGAGCCGAATATTCCTCGTTTATCCTCAGAACGATGGCGATTCGCTCCTTTTCGCTGCATCTGTCCAACATCCGGGAATATTGAATTGAATCACCGGGCATTTTTTGAGGGGCGGGGTGAGCGAGAAAGTTATCCATATTATTGGCCTGCTGACGAAAGTAATTTAAAAAGCTTCGTTTCCTGCGCAGCCAGTCCCGGCATCTCCGGATGGTGATGATCACTAACCAGGGCTTGAGATTGCGGGTGCGGTCGAAATTCGGCAGGGCACCATAAGACTTGATGAACACCTCCTGAACGATATCCCGGGCATCATCCTGGTTGCCGATGATGTTCCAGGCCAGTGAGAGGAGGTGCGCCTGATATCGGGCAACCACTTCTCCATACGCTTCCGTGTCTCCGGCCAGGCAATGGGTGATCGACAGGTTGTCTTCCATTTTTCTCCCTTAATACGCTTGAGAGGAATTTCCCGTTTAGTGAAAAATGGTCGTATCAATAATATAGCTGATTTTAATCGAAAAAAACCGATTGGTGAATGGTAAATCTAAAAAAAAGAACTCGCCGGTCCGGTGAGGAACGGTCGGCAAATTGGGGCGTTATTGCTCGGCCTCGGGCATGATCGCCCAGAGAATCAGGTAGACGAGGATTCCCGGGAAGGCGATACTGATCACTGAAATAATGACATACAAGACCCGCACCAGCGTCGGATCGGTATCGAAGTACTCGGCGATACCGCCGCATACACCGGCGATCATCCGCTGTTTCCGGGACCGTCTGAGTTTGTTCATCTTCTATCTCCTCGTGAAATAGAACGGATGGAATCAGGAGGAAGTTGCAGAACGGCAATGTTTTTTCAGATCGCAGAAATTGCAATGGTGCCCCACGATCTTGGGAAAATGGCCCTGGTCGATCCTCCCGGCCACATGGCGCACGACTTCCAGCATCTGTTGCAGATCCTCTTGGCTGGGAGAGTAAGTGAGCACCTGGCGATGGATAGCTGAAGGTGTCCGGCCATAGACGATCTCATACTTGATGGATGAAAACACCGGTCCGTGTATCTTTTCCAGTAAAAAGCGGTAAATGGTCATCTGCAGGGAATGGCGGACGCGGGTACTCGCCCATTTGCTGCTGGTCGTCTTGAAATCGGTGATAGTGAAATCGGTTTCGATCAGATCGACGATCCCTTTCAGGATCAGTTGATGGGTTCCGGGGACGATTGCCGAGTATTCCTTCTCGCAGATCAAGGGCTGGATGTCCGGAGCGATGATCCGGGAAAAAAAGCGGATGAAGGCCAGTCCGCGATTCTCGCATTCACTGATGGAGCCCTTCCAAGCAATCTCCTTTTCGTTGCGGATGGTGTGAAAATGGGACAAAAATATTTCGGCGACAGCGTCTTCAGAGAGTACTGTAGAGGCAATCTTTTGCCGGAAATATTCAGCGGCGGCGGCGTGAAAGGCCAGCCCGAGAAGAATCCTGTCGTTGATCGGTGGGATAATTCCGTCGAGGTAAAGAAACTGGTACTTTCTCGGACACTCGCTGTAGATTCGAATCTGATTGTGGGAAATATGCTCCCGGGGAAGGGGCATGAAAGCTACATTTCAATGCCCGATTTGCGCATCAGGTTGCTGATTCTGGATTTGTACCGGGAACCGGTGTTCTTGTGGATCGTCCCCTTGGAAACGGTCTTGTCGATAACGGCAATGGTTTCACGATAGAGCGTCGGAACCCCTTCGGCTTCACTGTTACCCACTTTTTTTCGCAGGAGTTTGATTTTATTTCTCATCTTGGAAATATTCATGCGATTGATGGTTCTGAGCTTGATATCGCGGCGATTTTTCTTGATCGCGGATTTGTGATTGGCCATTCGATTATTCCTCCAAAAGGTTGTTATCATACACAAAAACCATCCTCATGTCAATCCCAGGAGCCTCTTTTTATTCCTCCCAGGTCGAGCGTGACGAAACGGAGACCGAGGGATTTCGATAATTCGAGCAAGTCGTAGCGAAGGTGCAGCAGCCGGGAGGCATTATTGATGGGAGTCTCGATGCGGATGCCGTTCTCGATATGGCGAACCCGTACCGGATGGAGCCCCTTCGCTAAAAGAAAATCCTCCAGTTGCCCGATCACCTGCATCTCCTCTTTCCGGAGCCGATGCCCATAGGGAAACCGGGTGGCCAGACAAGTGGAGGAGGCAACGAACCGACCGGGGAAGCCCTGGGTGCAAAGTGTGACGGCGATCTCCTCAGATGTGATACCGCAGTCTGCCAGAGGGGAGGCAATGTCTAGCTCCTCCAGGGCCCGGCGTCCCGGGCGGTGCTCGCTCAGGTCGGAGAGGGTTGACCCATCCAACAGGTGGGGAATGGACTGTCGGCGGGATTCATCGATCAGGCGGTTGAAAAGCATCTGCTTGCATAGGTAACAACGCTCGTTGGGGTTGGTCTTCATCCGTTCATCGCCGAACAGGTCGATGCCGATCTCCATGATTTCATGCCCGAGTTTCTTTTTGCAAAACTCGATCCGGTTTCGGGCTCCGCTGGATGTGAACGGCGTATTTCCGAAGAACAGGGTAACGGCGTCATTCCCGAGCCTGCGAATGGCGGTCCGAGCCAGGTAGAAACTGTCTTTCCCGCCCGAGATCGCGATCGCCACCCGGCCCATGGCAGACAACATTGATGCCAGCTTTCCCCGTTTCGCACCGACTCCAGACGAATTGGTCATGACCGACTCAGAGGCTGGGAGCGAACGGAAAAATCATTCCAGATCTCGGTGAATATCTTCCCGAGTTCTCCGTCCCCCTGGATGCGGATCATCTGGGGCAGGAGGAGGTTGATTTCCAGGTAGTTCTTTCGCACCCGTTGCAGGTAATCGGCCTGTTCGAAGAGCGGGGCCGGTTTTCGATTACCATTGTGGATGCGCGCCAGCGATCTCTCCACATCGGCGTCGATGAAATAGATCAGGTCGGCTTCAGGGGCAAACTGACGGTTCACGTTGAGGATGGTCTGCATATCCATCCCTTTGGCGGCCTGGTAACAGGCGTTGGAATAGAAATACCGGTCGATGACCACCGTCCGTCCGGCCCTCAGGGCGGGGAGTATGTTGACGGTCACATCCCAGCGACGGTCCTCGATGAAGTAATTCAGCTCGTCTTGCAGACTCATATGGGTGTTGGCGGTGGCCAGTTCACGGATTTTTTTCCCGGCCGGGGAATCGGACGGTTCACAAAGCCAAACCGCATCGACACCGTTCTCCACGAGTCGCTGGCGGAACATCTGGGAGAGGGTAGTCTTCCCCGAGCCGTCAATGCCTTCAAATGCGATCAAAAGCGGCATTTCAGACCCCGAATGAGGTCCCGACGGCACTGGCCGTTTTGACGAGCGGGTGGTCCCGGGTCACGCGGCGCGGCGCGGCTACAGCATCCTGGAGGGATACGGGGGTGATCTCGGTTCCATGCAACCCGACCATGACCCCGAAATTTCCTTTAGCCGCCTCCTGCACGGCGTGGTAGCCGAAGCGGGTGGCCAGTATCCGGTCAAAGGGGGTGGGAGAGCCGCCGCGTTGCAGATGACCGAGAATGGTATACCGCGTCTCCATAGACATCACCGCTTCGATGCGTTGTCCCAGAACCTGGGCGATTCCGCCCAATCGGACCGGGTCATTGGCATCGGCCACAGTCCGTGAGTAGACCATTTGCCCATCTTCGAAATGGGCTCCCTCGGCGACTACGATCAGGGAAAACCGTTTTCCCGATCGCTGCCGATCGGAGATTTTTTTACCGATTTTATCCAACTGGAAGGGAATTTCCGGGATTAGAATGACATCACCACCGCCGGCGATACCGGCAGAAAGGGCAATCCAACCGGCATAGCGTCCCATGACCTCCAGGATCATCAGACGGTGATGCGATTCGGCCGTGGAATGGAGGTTGTCCAGGGCCATGGTGGCGACGTTCAGAGCGGTATCGAAACCGAAAGTAACATCGGTGCCCCCGATGTCGTTGTCAATGGTTTTCGGCACACCGATCACTGGAATCTGATATTGTTGGGAGAGTTTCGAGGCAATCGTCTGGGTGCCGTCGCCGCCTACGGTGATCAGGGCATCAAGCTTGTTTTCCTCGATGGTCACCTGGGCTTTGGCAGAAAGATCGTGGTACTCTTGCTCGCCATTTTTCCCCAGCACCGGAAAGCGGAAGGGATCATCACGGTTGGAGCTGCCGAGGATGGTGCCGCCTCGGGGGAGGATTCCCGACACATGTTCGAGCTCTAGGCGTTTGACGGTATGGCTGACGAGCCCCAGGAATCCATCTTGGATGCCGAAGACCTGGATGCCGAATTCCCGTACTGCCGTATGAACCACGGCGCGGATGACGGCATTGAGTCCGGGGCAATCACCGCCGCCGGTTAGGATGCCGATTCTGCGAAGCTTTTTCATTGCTGTTCCTTATGGTTGGTTTTTCCGGGCCTCGCTTTTTCCCGGACCCTCTCTTCGAGATCATTGAGAGTGTCGGCAAGGGATGTCTGGGGGTTGCCCATCGTCGCCACCTGCAGAGGTGCCCCGATCATTAAATAAACTCTGCTGAACGGAAGGGGGACAATGAAGTGGTCCCAACTCTTGCGGAAGACGAAAACCCGGTTTCCGTACCAGGAGACGGGAATCACCGGAAAAGTGGTCTTTTCGGCAAGCCTGACTACTCCCTCTTTGATGATCCGCGCCGGCCCCTTGGGGCCATCGGCGGTGATCAATACATCCTCTCGCTTGGTGATCAGACAATCGACCAATTCCAGAAATGCCCGGGCTCCGCCTTGGGAGGAGGAACCGCGGATCGGATCCATCCGGAATCGTTTGGCGACTGCCGCCACCAGTGATCCATCCTCGGAATGGGAAATCAATGGGTGTGCGTCCCGATGCTGGAAATGGGGGATCATCATGAAAATATGGCAGTGCCAGAATATATAGATGGCTGGGCTTGGAATCGTCTCCGGCTTGAATGACCCGGTCTCATTCAGTGTGAAAATCCGGCAGGTGCATACGATCCCGCGGATCAAGCATGCGGCCAGCCATGAGAGAAACCGGTATTCAGATATCGCTGGAGATGCCATATTCCTTTATTTTTTCGAGTAGGGTTTTATAACTGATGCCGAGGCGTCTGGCGGTTTCATTACGGACAAAACCGGCATCTTTCAAGGTGTCTTCGATCTTTTTTTTCTCCACCCGGGCGACCAAGCGGTGAACCACTTCAGGCAATGTTCCGGAAAGGGACATGCAGTCTTCAACGGCAAAGGGGGTTTCGGGAAGGATGATATCAGCTTCAGTGATCGAGCCGGTTTTGCAGAGGATCGTCGCCCGTTCGATGGTGTTTTGAAGCTCGCGGACATTCCCCGGCCATGCGTAATCGGATAGTTTTCGTCGTGCCTCTTCGGTCAAACCGGCCGTTTCCTTTTTCATGTCCGTACCGAATTTCTGAATGAAGTAGTCGGCCAGGAGCGGGATATCCTCTTTGCGGTCGCGAAGCGGGACGAGATGGATGGGAAAGGGGGTGATCCGGTAGTAGAGATCCCGACGGAACCGATTGGCCGCAACCGACTGATCGAGATTCTGATTGGTGGCAAAGACGAACCGGATGTCCAGGTCGATCTCGCGGTTCATTCCCAGCCGGGTGATGCTTTTCTCCTCCAGGAAACGGAGGATTTTTCCCTGCAGGGAGAGGGGAAAATCCCCGATCTCGTCGAAGAAAAAAGTTCCGCCTTCGGCCATTTCGAGCTTTCCGATCTGGCGGTTGTAGGCACCTGTGAACGACCCCTTTTCGTGTCCGAACAATTCGTTTTCCAGGAGATTTTCGGGCAGGGAAGCCGAATTGACCGCGATGAACGGACGGGAACGGCGGGGGCTGAGATTGTGGATAGCCCGGGCAAACAACTCTTTCCCGGTGCCACTTTCCCCGAGAATCAGCACCGAAATATCGGTCGGGGCCGCCTGACGGACTTTTTCCGCGGCATCAAGAATGGCGGTGCTCTGGCCGATGATCACCGCTTCACTCCGTTGCAGGGAAATAAGTTCCTTGAGGACCACATTTTCCCGCCACATTCTTGATGATTCCAGCGCTTTGTCGATCATCACCAGGAGGTAATCTGGATCGACCGGTTTGGCGATGAAGTCGAAGGCACCTTCCTTGATCGCTTCCACTGCTTTCTCGATCGATCCGAAAGCGGTCAGGATGATGAAGGGGATACGGAAGGTTTTCACTTTTCTGAAAAAAGAGATTCCATCCATATCGGGAAGCTGCAGATCAGAGAGGATCAGGCTGAACGATTCCTGCTGGAGAAGGTTCAGCGCATCGGAGATATTTACCGAGTCGCGGGTCTGGTAGCCATGTTTCTGCAGGATCCGGCACAGCATTTCCCGCATGGGACGGTTGTCCTCGACCACCAGTATTTTGTCCATCGCTTAATTATTGACCATATCCAGGCGGATGTCAAATGACAAAGTGGCCAGCGCTTGCAATTCGGGAGCCGATCTGCTATAAAGAATTTCGTTGTACTTTCAACGATTCAAGTCATGACCAGACCAACAGATGACGGATCTTTTTCCGGGATGGGTAATCTGATGCCTTTCCGTGTCCGCAGGGTGCTGCTGATCGCCAGCCCCTACGATTTCTTTATCCTCGAAGAAGATGGTCGATTGTTGGAAACGCTCAATCGATCGTATTATGAGCGATGCCTGGGTTATGTTCCGGAAATCGTTCACGTCCTCAACATCCCGGATGCTGAGATACGCTTGACCGAATCGACATTTGATCTGATCATCGCGACAGCCATCGGCGGTGATGAATTGATCCCCTTCTGCCGAAAGGTTAAGGAGACCTGGCCCGACACCGAAACCGCCATTCTCGCTTACCGGACCCCGGAGTTACAGCGGATTGCCGAGTCGATCCAACAGGGGAGTTCGATCGCTCACCTTTTTTCATGGGAAGGGAACGGCGATATTATCGCGGCGATCATTCAATTAATCGAGGATAAACGAAACACCCCCGGTGATGTAGTGGCCGCTTTTCTTCCGGTGATCCTGTTGGTCGAGGATGCTCCGGAATTCTATTCCCTGATGCTTCCGGCCCTCTTCGCTGAGATCAACCAGGGGATCGCCGCATCGATGACCGGAGACCTCGCTTATTCACGAAGGCAGTGGCTGCACCAATCCCGGCCGAGGATACTCATGGCGCGTACCCTGAAGGAGGCAAGACGCCTGTTCGTCCGCTTCCGGGAAAACCTGGTCGCGGTTATCTCCGACTTTACCTTCCCCGGGAGTGGCCGGGAGTCGACTGGAACCGGAGCACGATTCCTCACCGAAATCGGTCGAAAATGTCCCCGACTCCCCTTACTGTTGAACTCTTCCGAAGCCGAGGCAGAAGCGAAAGCCCTTTCCTTGAAGGTCCGATTCCTGTTGAAAAGTTCACCCCTGTTCTTGTCTGATTTACGCAGATTCATCCGGGAAACACTCGCTTTTGGACCGATGATGCTCAAAGAGGAAACGGGAAGGGAAACCGTCCTCCAGCACCCGGTTCAGTTGCTGCGGATTCTTCCCGACATCCGTTCCGAATCGGCTCTGGAATTCATGATGAAGCTGATCACCTGGCTGCAGAGCCATGCGTGGCTGGATCTGGCTGCCAAGGTGAAGCGGCAAGTTGCTTCCATCTCCGAATCGGATCGGGAAACGGTCGTGACCGGGGTCATGAACGAAGTAGCCGCTTTCATCCGTCAGCAACAATTTGGAACCATCGTTCCCTATTCGCGCCGGTTTCATGAAGAGGGAATCGGGTTCAGCCGGCTCGGGGACGGATCGATCGGTGGAAAAGCACGGGGATTGATGTTTCTGAACCGAATCCTGGCCAAAGCCGATTTGATTCGAGATTTCCCCGATATTGAAATTTCCATTCCACCGACGCTGGTCCTGGCCACCGGGATATTCGATGATTTTCTGATCCGAAACAACTTACGCGACGAAGAAGTCATCGAGACACCCGACCGGAATAAGATCGGTAAATTCCTCAAGGGGAGCCTCTCACCCGTCCACCTGGGGGATTTGCGGAGTTATATCGAACAGATCAGATCCCCATTGGCCGTACGGTCATCCAGCTTACTTGAAGATTCCCTCTTTCAACCGTTCGCCGGCATCTATCTCACCAAGATGCTGCCGAACGATCAGTTGGATGATGATGTCCGATTCCAGAATTTCGTCAACGCCGTGAAACTCGTTTATTCATCGGTATTCTTTGCCCAGGCCAAATCATATATCCAGAATACCGGCCATGCGATTGAAGAGGAAAAGATGGCCGTGGTCGTTCAGGAAGTCGTCGGCACCCGCCACGGAGATCGGTTTTACCCCGATTTTTCCGGAGTCGCCCGTTCCTATGACTTTTATCCGGCTGGTCACGCCCAGCCGCAGGACGGCATTGCCCATGTTTCAATCGGCCTGGGCAAGATGGTCGTCGATGGCGGCCAGGCGCTGGCATTCTGCCCGGCCTATCCCGGGGTTTTGCCCCAATATGGAACGATCAAGGACATGTTCCAGTTTTCCCAGCGAGAGATCTACGCAGTCAGCATGCAGCGCCGGAGTACGAATGCCTTCGAACTCGAGGATCAATACCTTCTGCGCCTGCCTCTCGACCAGATCGAAGCCGACGACACGCTGACACCTTTCGTCTCCGTCTATAACCGCGAGAACGATTGCCTGTATGACGGCACTTCGGCTTCCGGAGCGAAGATCGTGACCTTCGCTGGCATCCTCAAACATGAGCAATTCCCTTTGGCAGAGATATTGAAACGGTTGTTGCGGATTTGCAGTGAATTCATGGGTAGCCCGGTCGAAATTGAATTCGCTGTGAATCTTCAACAGCGTCCGCCCAAATTCAGTGTTCTTCAGGTCCGCCCTCTCGTTGTCGGGGATACCTGGAACGAAACCCAATGGCCTGAAGGCGAAACGGTTAGCGCCTGGGGGTTGAGCCACCGTGCCCTGGGAAACGGCTCGTTTTCGGATATTCGGGACATCCTGCTGGTCGATCCCGAGCGGTTCAACGCCGCAAAGACCACTGAGATCGCCCGTGAAATCGAGAACTTCAACCGAAGATTGGCCTCCGATAACCGTCGGTACATTCTCATCGGTCCGGGCCGGTGGGGGAGCACCGATCCCTGGTTAGGGATCCCGGTGAAATTCCCCCAGATCAGTTCGGCCAGTGTGATCGTCGAGGCCGCCATCCCCGGGATGAACGTCGACCCGTCACAAGGATCTCATTTCTTTCAGAACATCACCTCGCTCCGGATCGGATATCTCTCCATCGGCATGGACACGCCCCGGGAATTCATCGATTGGGAGTGGTTGAGCCGGTTGTCCGCTGTCGAGGAATCGGCTTTCGTCCGTTGGATCCATTCCGATCGACCGTTTCCGGTGGTCATCGACGGCCGGAACAGCCGGGCGATGCTTCAGAAACCGGTCGGTTGACCGGCAAACTAATCGATTTTCAGACGATTTAGAACGTCGGGCGCCGAAGACAGAGTGCCCCCATGATCGGTGGCATGGATCGTTTCTTTAAAAAACCTGTTCAACAAAGCCAATTGCTGGAGGGGGGTGAAAAAGGCTTTGCGGAAAACCGATACCAGAATGAGCGCCAGGATCAGTCCGATCAGCAGGGGCGCCGAAAAGGAGTGGAAAAGGAAATAAATGGGAACGAAGACCAGGATGAAGAAGGCCAGGTCGGCGGCGAAGCCGAGCAACCAGAGGAGTTTTTGCAGGCGGGTGATGATCGGTTCTGTTGCGGTGTAAAGCAGATATTGGTGGAGCAAGGCCTTGGCGAATTCCGCTTCCTGTGTATTGGCGACTGCCGCCGCCAGTAGGGTTCGGCGCAGCAAAGTTCTCGTAGCCAGGTGAGCCAGCCGCGGTTGAAGCTTTTCCTTGTTGATCCGATCCCCAAGAAGCTTGTGCAGGCGTATAGAAAACCGGTTGAATCGATTCAGGTTTCCGCATGCTTCGATGATCCGGTTGCGGCCGTTCCGGATTGGCGACAGATCGGGCTGAAGTTGTCCATCACCATGATACAGCCGCTGCGAAACGGACACCAGGTTGGCGTGGGAGATGGTAAAGAGCCACCGTTTTCCGATCACCGACAAAAATAAACGGACCGCAGCCAGGATTAAAACCCCGAAAATCATCGTGATCAGAGTGGTCTGACGGGTTTGCGGCAACAGGGTGAGGAGAAATGCAAAGAGGATGATGAAGAAAAATCCGGTGGCTACCAGGATGGATGCCTCAGCCAGAAAGCCGGAAATCGTGGTCGAGAAGAGTTGGAGAATCTCCAGCCAATCCTTTTTCATATGCATCCTCCCGAATGCTTGCTATTGAAGAATCGCAGATTTGCCCGGTTTTGTCAAGAAAATATCCTTCTTCTGGTGTTATACAAGTATTCTAAATTGCTGTACAAATGGCTTAATAGCACTATTTAAGGTGCATAAAGTAATGGTTTTGCAGCCTAAAGGTGATGAAATCACCTTACAGGCCTCCGCCTCGAACTAACCTGCGAAATGAATATTCTGCCCAAGGCATCAGTGGAGTATTCAAGGGGGATATCCAGGGAACAAGGGGCTGAAGCCCCTTGTTGAGCGCCACTGTATCCCATTGGCGGTTGCATTGAAATGGGAAACTGGTTTCGATTGAAATGACCCCGGCATTCATTCGAGATCATTTGGCCGGACGAAAAAAAAAAGGTAAAATGGGGGGCATGAGCGAACGGCCGATTTTTTTTGTAGCTGATCTGCACGGTCACCGGGACCGCTATGAAAAGCTGTTCAATCTGTTGCGTGAGGATACTCCAGGCGCTCTATTGATCGGCGGCGACCTCCTGCCCCGCCTCGATCCCCAGGATTTTCTCCAGGGTTTTTTTCTTCCCCGGTTGCAAAAGACAATCCTCGGACTCCGTAACCGTCGACCCTGGATTGGATTGATATTGGGTAACGACGATCCCCGGGTTTTCGAGACCGACATCCGGGATTGGGAGAAGGCTGGACTGGTCCATTACCTGCATGGATGCGGCCGGCAATATGAAGAATGGTTGATTTATGGATACGCCTGTGTCCCGCCTACACCGTTTCTGTTCAAGGACTGGGAACGGTATGATGTTTCCAGGTATATCGACCCGGGCTGTATTCCGCCGGAAGAGGGGATCCGCTCTGTTCCAGAAGAGAAAAACGCCGCCTTCATAACGATCCAAGAAGATTTGATGATATTGACGGCGGAGGTCGACATGGACCGGTCCATATTTCTTTTCCACAGTCCGCCGCATCAGACCAATCTCGACCACCTGGCCGGTGAGGTGCGTCTGATCGATCATGCTCCGATCGATATGCATGTCGGATCCATCGCCATCCGCAGAATGATCGAGGAGAAGCAACCGCGGGTGACTTTACACGGTCATATTCATGAATCGGCGCGGGTTACTGGATCCTGGTGCGACCGGGTCGGGGAGACCGTCTGTTTTACTGCCGCCCATGACGGTCCCGAGTTGGCGGTCATCCGGTTCTTACCGGGAAATCCCGGGGCTGCAGAGCGAATCATTCTTTGATCACTTTTGCTTATTTCGGTTTTCGGGTTGATTTACCCTTGGTCAGGGGAAGGGACCGGGCGGCATCGGTCACCGCACCGATCTTTACCGAGTAACTGGTCCGCTTCTGGATATCCTCATCGGTGACGTAATGAACATCGAGAAGCCCGTCGGTCCGGAAGCCGGTACGGAAAAGGTTCAACTCGGCCAGGCAGACGCTCCAGCCTGAAAGCCATTCCTGCAGAAGTTTTTTCTGCTCGTCGTCGCCGCCGAAGTGAATCAGGAGGTCGATGTCACTGCCAGGCCCGGCGGTGGCGTTTTTACTCGATCCGAACAGATAAATCGCCTGAACGCCAAAGCGGTCCGCCTCCAGATGGGAGGCAATCGCCTCGGCCATCCGCAGGCGCCACTGCCAATGATCGTCGCTGCTGTGTGGGGAGACTTCCCGGTTGCTTGGCTGGGAATCGGTCGTCTTGACTCCTGGCGCTGTCAGAAAACCGACCGCTTCACCGATGTCGGCATTCATCAGGATCCGCAGGTTCATCGCCGCTGTGGAACCGGGCAGGTCGATCACCCGGATCACCTCTGACAGATGAGCGAATTCGGGAACCATCTCCGCAAAGACATTTGGAGATCCCAGCAGAAAATCCTCATTGAATGTGATTTCCGGATCATCGGGGTACAGGGGTAGGTAGCGGATCGACGATTCCACCAGGTCCTGGAAAAAATGGGTGCCAAACGACAGTTCGGGAACATAATTACCCTTCTTCCGGGCCACTTCGATCAGGACCGCCGTATTGTTGAAATCGGAGTAGCTCACCGATACTCCGAGCTTGATATCGCCGCGGCTACCCCAGCGGCCCGGGCCCATCAGGATGAACTGGCGTTTGGGGAGTATCTTGTTGAGTTTTGATACCGCTTTGCCCACTTCCAGCATCTGGTTGGAATCGGAAAGGTTTTGGTAGGCATCGGGATCGATGTAGACGATATGGGTGATGTCGGGGACACGGCCATTGGAGATGTATTTCCGGGCATTGAAAATGATCCGGTCCAAGGGGATGTCACGGGGGATGGGAGAGGCGATATTTTCCGGGTTTGAACTCTGCGGACGGCATTGCAGGAGATAGAGATGCCGGCCATCGGAAGCGAATTCGATATCAACCGGAGTCCCCATCCGATCCTGAAGGGTCTTCAATATCTTCCCGATCTGCTTGATGAAACCAGTACGAGTGGCTAGACCCTCGAAGGAGACCACCATCTCCCGGCTCTGGGCGTCGATGTCGAATCCGGTCGGCTGAAAAACGTGGTCGTCCTGAATAATTGACACATAGTTATGTAAGGCAGGGAATTGGGACCCGATCTCACGGAACAAGCTGTTGATTTCCTGGGATTGGAAGGTATTGGTTTCGAGGTTGATCAGGTCGATTTTTTTCGGGGAGTATCGTTTGATCTCTTCGGGAGTGACATTGGCGCGCAGGTTGGGGCGTCCGGGGGAAATGAGGACGGGGTAATCGTCAGAAAGGCGATCGACGGCCCGAGTGCCCAACCCCAGAACCAGGCGGATCAGGCCATCCTCCCGTTTGATTCGTGTGGACCAGCGGAATTCATTGTTGGAAAAGGCGACCCCGGCATAGGGAGGGAAGAAGTACTTACCGATCTTGATGCCGACAACCTGCTGGATCATAATCCCCATCTCTTCGTTGAAGTCAAGCAGATTGCGTTCGATCCGGTATTCGATCGGGTCGGGGGAGAAAACTGAGGCGTACACTTCAGCCACCGCATCCATCAAGGCATTCAGCCGTTCCACCTTGCTCCCCTGATTCGCCAGGAAGAGGCTCTTGTACTTTCCGGAAAATGCCGTTCCCATCCGATCTTCCAGGAGGCTCGAACTACGGACGATGAGCGGAGAATCGCCGAGATCGTCGAGAGCCAGGCTCAATCCCTTGATGATGTCGGGGGGGAAAATGGCATTCTTGAACAACTGGATGATGTTCGGATACTCGAGGCGGATCTGGTCCATATCCTTGTATTTCTGCTCGGTGATCTCTTCCATGTTGTTGTAGGTAATGAAGCTGCCGATGGCATCGGCGGTGATGTACCAGGTTTTGGGGACGCGCAGGTTATCGGCCAGAGGGGTGCCGGCGAATTCCTTTTTCAGGATCTTTTCAGCCAGGAACAGTCCGGAACTCTTTCCCCCCAGGTGGCCGAAACTGCCGCTGGGATAGATCACCGTTTCGATCAATTGAAAAAAGTCGTGAATGTCGATGTATTCTTTGGCGACATTGATATAATCGAGGTGGTCCGACAGAAACCGGCGGATGAGTGCGACCCGGACACCTTTTCCAACCGGAATATATGGGTTGTCCTTCCCACTGGTGATATAGCGGTAGCGGGTGATGGCGTCGATCGCTTCGGCCAACGGAGCATCTGAATTCACCAGGACCTTGAAGACGAAGCTGGCCTTGTCTTCCTGAATCCACTTCTGGATGCGGGTGGAGATATCGGCATCGCTCATGTAGTTCGAGGCGATCTGGAAGACCTCGCGACTCGACGCCAGGATCTTTTCAAGCGATTGCTTCTGGGAAGGGCGGTTGACGTCCTCGGTGATGGAGGGGTCGGAGTGTTTCTGATCCTCGAAAAAAGTGGCCATGATCTCCTTGGCCTCGTTTATCCCCTTCCAGAAGAGTTGATACAGCATCTTACGGGAAATTAAAATAAAGAGCTTCTGATCGGTACGTTCCAACAGATCCAGGATCACCCGCCATTCCCGCTTTTCCTTTTCATGAAGCCTCTGCTTGGCGTGATCCCACTCATGGGCCATCTCTTTCAATTTCCGATGGAAGATGGTTTCACCGATCCGATCGGCGATGGTATCGATCAGTTTCTTCTCTTCCTTTAGAAAATAATCACCGTCCAAATTGGGGATTTCCCGGGTGTAGTAAACCTCGACCATGCCGATCGGTTTCTCCTCGATCTGAATGGGGGATTGCAGGCAGATGGACGAGGGAACGAATCCCTCGGGTTCGAATACCTCATCCATGAAAATGATACGCGCCTGGCAAATTTCCGGGAATTGCCAACCATGAGGAAGGATTTCGATGATCTTGTTGAACACTTGGGGAAGCTCCAGGTTCGCCGCTTCCCCGATGATCTCTTCAACATGATAGATCGTATTCAGTTCTTTGGATCGCTCCAGCAGGTCGTTGAGGATGATATCGATGGGGGAGGCCTGATCAGTCATGAATAATCAAGCCCAGCCGCGGTCACGGACAGCCTGGGCCACCCGCTTGATGGCGATGATGTAGGCAGCGTCGCGCATGTACAAACGGTTTTTGCGGCATAGCTCGGAGACGGCGATATAAGCGGAGGTCATTTTGAGATCGAGTTTGCCCAGCACCTCGTCTTTTTCCCAGTAATAGTTGTTGTTCGACTGGACCTGTTCGAAGTAACTGCAGGTGACCCCGCCGGCATTGGCCAGGAAATCGGGGATGAGGAAGATGTTTCGGTTGCGGATCCGTTCATCGGCATCGGGAGTGGTGGGGCCGTTGGCGCCTTCGGCGATGACCTTCACCTGTTGGCTGATCCGGTCGACATTTTCTCGGGAGATCTGGTTTTCCAGGGCGGCGGGGATCAGGATGTCGACCTCCTGCTCAATCCAATTTTCACCGGGAAGCACTTCGTAGTTCAATTCCCTGGCCTTTTCCTTGTCGATGCCGCCGAAGGAGTCGGTGATGGACAACAGTTCATCCAATGATATCCCATCTTTCTTGCGAAAGGTATAGGCGAGGCTTTCGCTTTGATTCCAGCAGGAGACCGATACGACGGTACCGCCCAGATCCTGAAACAAACGAATGGCATGCTGGGCGACATTGCCGAACCCCTGTATCGCAGCCGTCGTGCCTTTCGGCTTCAAGCCGAGGTCATTGAGCGCTTCGCGTAAATGAAACACCAGGCCGAAACCGGTGGCTTCGGTGCGACCCAGAGAACCGCCCATGCCAACCGGTTTACCGGTAATGAAACCGGGATACCGGCCACCGTGAATCGTTTCAAATTCATCCAGCATCCATAACATATGCTGCGAATTGGTCATCACATCGGGTGCGGGGACATCCAGGACCGGGCCGACATTGCGGGAAATCTGCCGGACCCAGCCGCGGCAGATCTGTTCCTGTTCGCGTGGGCTCAGGTTGTGTGGATCGCAGATCACGCCTCCCTTTCCTCCGCCCAGGGGGATGTCGACGACGGAACATTTCCACGTCATCCACATGGCCAGGGCGCGGACAGTGTCGATCGTTTCCTGAGGATGGAAGCGGATACCTCCCTTGGCAGGGCCGCGGGCATCGTTATGCTGGACCCGGAACCCCTTGAACACTTTGATGTGGCCGTCATCCATCCGTATCGGAATGGTGAAGTGGTATTCCCGGAGGGGTTCCCGAAGGAGTTCGCGGGTTCCGTCGTCCAAACCGATCAATTGGGCTGCTTTGTCGAATTGAGCTTGAGCCATTTCGAAAGGGTTGAATCCATTCTGTTTCATGAACCAGAACCTCCTATTGCATCGTACATGGATCGGCGCTTTTTTCAATTCTATTACAACCAATCTTTTCAGTCAATTTTCCCCACACCAATTTTCAGGATTTGGAAAGACCCCATTTCTTCGGCCAGGGCTCAGCCCCGTTGACAGAAACTGGTTTTTCATGTATCTTGAAAAATCTGGAGATACTAAAATGAAGGAATTCAAGGGCAATCTGGTTTCCAAAGGATTTCAATACGGGATCGTCGTCTCTCGGTTCAATAGCTTCATCACCGAGAAGCTGCTGGAAGGCGCTATTGATGCCCTGACACGCAGCGGCGTACTGGAGGGCGAGATCGAAACAGTACGGGTTCCCGGAGCCTTCGAAATCCCATTGGTGGCCAAGCGGATGGCCGCCACAACACGCTATCACGCCATCATCTGTATCGCGGCGATCATCCGTGGCGAAACACCTCATTTCGATTACCTCTCGGCAGAGGTGACCAAGGGGATCGCCCAGATCAATCTGGATTTTTCCATTCCCATCACCTACGGGATCATCACCGCCGACAACACCGAACAAGCAATCGAACGCGCCGGCAATAAAATGGGCAACAAAGGTTTCCAAGCCGCGCAGTCGGCAATCGAGCTATTGAATCTCTTCGTTGATGCGTCAATTTGATGTTCCGCGTAAAGTACTGCCGGGAAATTGTCCTGAAAATTCTTTATCAAGCAGATCTGATGAAAATTCCCGGCGGGGAGAAAGACGAATTGATCGAACGCTATTTTCAAAGCTTCCCCCGGGTCAATGATGATGAGAATTCGTTTGTTCGCGAGTTGATCGATCTCGTTTTCCAGAACTGGAAGGCTTTTGATGAGCAGATTTCCGGCAACTTGGTCGGTTGGAAACTGGCCCGCCTGAATCCCATCGAACGGACATTGATGCGCATGGGGATGGCGGAATCCCGCCTTGGCCAACAGAAGGCCATCATCATCGACGACATCATCCGCATGTCGAAGAAATATAGTGACCAGGAATCCTATAAATTCATCAATGCCATTCTCGACAAGGTCATTCCATGAAGATTTCAATCCTACTCCTCTGGGTATTGCTGCCGGCTATCAGCCAGGAGATCGAGATGAAACTGGAAGTGCCGGCCTTTGCCGAGCCGATCCTGCTTCCCCATCAAAACGGCAATTTCCACCAGGGAATCACCGTTGCGGAGGATCGGATTCAAATCTCCATCTGGAGCCAGGATTATTTCCGGATGGGGCTGGTCGATCGATTGGCAGTCGACTATGCGTATATCAATAGTCTGCAGACCGATCTTCGCGCTGTATGCGAACCAATCGTCCAGAGAAGCCTTTATTTGAATGACTTCATGAAAAGCTTGTCCAATTATTTGAAGACGACTATTGCCTATTCGGAAGTGGATCAGGATCAGGATGCCATAGCAGTAATTAAGCGGGGCGATGGCGACTGCATCGGGTATTGCAATGTGGCCCAGGTTTTTCTGCGCAGTGCGGGCATTCCCTGCCGGATCGCTCGCGGATTTTTCCTGAAGATTGACGACACGGAACTACAAACCGTGGAAATGATCCCCCATCGGTGGTTGGAAATCAACATGGCCAATCGTTTTGTTTTTTTTTACGATCCTCAATACCAAAGCTTTTCCGGGATGTACCTGCTGACCCGTGAGGATATCGATTTTACCAAGATCAGCAGGTTTTCGGGACGGTTGATCAGTAAACGGAGAAAAATCGGCTAGAAGGTGAACAGATGGAAGACCAGTTCGATATTCGCAAGGAAAAACTGAAAAAGATTGAAAGCCTCGGCATACCGGCCTACCCCTATGGATTCGACAAGACCCACCGCCTTCAGGAGCTTCGCGACCGATATGGTGATCGGTCCGCGGAAGAATTGGAAAAGCTGGAGGATCGTTTTCGCTGCACCGGGAGAATCCTATCCCAGCGGGAGATGGGAAAGAGTGCCTTTCTCCATCTTTTTGACGGCGAGGAACCCCTGCAGATTTACATCCGCAAAGATGTCGTTTCAGAGAAGGATTTCCAACTCTATAAACTTCTCGATATCGGCGACATCATCGGTTTATCGGGGCGGGTGTTCAAGACAAAGAGCAACGAACTGACCATCCTGGTCGAGAGCTTGACGTTTCTCGCCAAATCGCTGCACCCCCTTCCGGAAAAATGGCATGGATTGCAGGACAAGGAGCTCCGCTTCCGCCATCGTTTCCTCGATCTGATCGGCAATCCCGAAACACGCCGGGTGTTTCAGATTCGTGCCCGCATCATGCAGACGATCCGCTCTTTTTTTCTTGATCGGGGCTACATGGAGGTGGAGACTCCGATGATGCAACCCATCCCCGGAGGTGCCGCAGCCAGGCCGTTTGTCACCCATCACAATGCTCTCGACATCGATCTCTTCTTGCGGATCGCACCGGAATTGTACCTGAAAAGACTGCTTGTGGGTGGGATTGAAAAGATATTCGAAGTGAACCGCAATTTTCGTAACGAGGGCATATCCCTCATGCATAATCCCGAGTTTACCATGCTCGAGTTCTATGAATTATACCGGGATGTCTATTACTATATGGAACTTACCGAAAAGCTGTTGACGCTTCTAGGTCATCAAATTCTGGGCGATCAACCGTTGGCCCGGGGGGAGTTGACCATCGCCCTGAAAACCCCGTTTCGCCGCGTCAAGTATATGGACTTGCTGGCGGCAGCAACCGGAATATCCGTAGAAGATCTTTGGCAGGAAGATACTCTCCGGCAGTATGTGAAAAAGCGGTTTCCTGAAGAGGATGTCCCGCCGACGTTCGGGAAACTGCTCGATATCCTCTTCGATCATCTTGTTGAAGATCACCTGATCGACCCGACATTTGTCACCGATTATCCCAAAGCCATTTCTCCGCTGTCCAAAGTATCCCGTCTGGACATCCGTGAAACCGAGCGGTTTGAATTGTTCATTGCCGGGATGGAAATCGCCAACGGATTTTCTGAACTGAATGATCCTGTCGATCAACGGCAGCGTTTCGAAGCCCAGGCTGTGGATAAACAGAAAGGGGACGATGAGGCCCATGCTGTTGACGAGTCTTTTCTGTTCGCCCTCGAGCATGGGATGGCTCCGGCCGCCGGGGAAGGGATCGGGATCGATCGCCTGGTTATGCTGTTTTCGGGAGCCTCTTCCATCAAGGAAGTCATCTTCTTCCCACTGCTCAGGCCCAAGGAATGAAATTTGAATTATTCATCGCCCGCCGGTACCTGACCAAGGGGAGACGACATTCGTTCATTTCCGTGATCTCGATGGTTTCCATCATCGGGATTACCATCGGAGTTGCAGCGCTGGTCATCGCTCTTTCCTTGATCAATGGGTTTCAGGAGGATATTCGCGACCGGATATTGTCGTCTTCAGCCCACCTGATGATCACACCTCGTTTCTCCGAAGGGATCGAAAACTATCAGGAGATCGAAAAAACACTGCGGGAAAAAATTCCCGAGATCCTGAAAACGGTTCCGGTTGTCTATGGGACCGTACTGGTAAAAGGGGAGGAACGCGATGCCAAAGGAGCCGTTTTGCGTGGGATTCCCCTTCAAGATCCCGATCGTGAAGAATGGTTGAATCGCCTGGAATCGGGGAACATTCCCGATGACTCTCGATCATTTCTAGTCGGCTGGGAATTCGCCGTCAAAGCGGGGCTTGTAACCGGATCCTCATGTTCTCTGGTGATTCCCCAGCCGGTTGCCACGCCGATGGGGGTGATCCCCAAATTCAAACGGTTTCAGGTGGCGGGCATTTTTCGCTCCGGCCTGTGGGAGTTCGACTCGGGGACCGTGATCACCTCACTTGCGGCTGCCCAGAATTTATTGAATATCCCCGGGAAGATTCATTACTTGCAGATTCATTTGACTGACCTGTTCGCCGCCGAGGCCGTTGCCAGCAGGATCAAGCGCTGGCTGCCAGCCCAACTCAATGTCATCACCTGGGGGGAATTGAATGCCTCGCTTTACTCGGCCTTGAAACTGGAGAAAACCGTTCTGTTTTTCACCTTGACCCTGATCATTATCGTTGCCTCGCTGAACATCATCGCCGGTTTGTTCATCCTGGTCACCCAAAAAATCCGTGATATCGGTATCCTGTTTTCTTATGGGGCAACTCCACCGATCATCCGACGGATCTTCTTCATCCAGGGCAGTATCATCGGCTTGCTGGGAACGATAGCCGGGCTCTTGATCGGTTTGGTATTCTGCTTGCTTGCCAATAAACTTGAGTTAATCAGAATTCCCTCGGAGATTTATCAGATCACCCATATCCGATTTCAACCGCACCTTTTGGATATCCTGTTGATCGCCGCAGTTTCTTTGCTGATCAGTTTTTCGGCAACATTGATCCCGTCCCGTAAAGCATCACAGATACCGGTGGTAGAAGCGGTCAAATATGAATAAATGAAAAGAAAAATGTGACTCTTTTATTGAAAAAAAAATATTATTGCATATAATAATTGAGAACCGAGTTCAGTGATGGAGAATATGGAGGTTACGCAATGGGAATAGGGCGAAAATCGACAGGGCAATTGGCGATCATTTTCTTTTTTGCCGGGATCGCTTTCTCCCAGACCGTTTCCACCATCGATTGGAAAACGTTTGATGAAAACTGGGCAGCATTCCTGGCAGCGCCGAGCGACGATCTGATGAGCAAACTTCTCAACTTGATCCCGCCAGGCGGAAGAGTGGCCGATATCAACGACCCTGGGGTAGCAGTCATTCAAAAAGTAGCGGAAGGGATCGGTTTGCTCGAAACCCAGGCTTATGAGAAAAACAGATTCGCTGTAAAGGTACTATTCCGTTTCCTGTCATTTTCAAGGGCTGAACTCGAAACCAGGATTTTTAGAATTCTGGGTAACATGATCGCCTTTGATGTCGTTTTATTCCTCGAAGAACTCCAGAATGAACGGGGCTTAGTACCCGATTTGGAGCCCCTGCTGGCTTCCTATCGGAACGGTCAGTCCACGGCCGAGGAACAGGAAATCGAAAGGAAATACCGAATCAAGATGTTTGAGGGTGTCACCGATAAAGCGGTGAAGGATATCCGCAACGAGTGCATTAAAACACTGAAAAAACTGGGCTCCTGACCAGCGTGACCGTTGCCGGCTGATTTCTTCTCCTCATCTCCTTGACTTCTTTTTCATTTCAGATAAACTAATCCTCTTATCCATTTCAGAAAAGAGGAGTGGTCAGCAATGAAAATAACGATTGAATCGGAGCAACTCAACGGTGTGGTGGTATTGAAGCCGGAGGTCTTTGAGGATGAGCGGGGATTTTTCATGGAGGTATTCCGGGCTGACCAATTCCAGGAAATGGGTCTGCCTTCGCATTTCGTGCAGGAGAACCATTCCAAATCACGAAAAGGGGTGTTGCGCGGCCTCCATTTTCAATGGGATCCACCCATGGGAAAACTGATGAGGGTAACCCAAGGCGCCGCGTTCCTGGTAGCGGTCGATGTCCGGAAAGGATCGCCGACGATTGGGCGATGGGTCGGAGTCGAGGCATCCGCCCAGAACAAACGGATGGTTTGGGCGCCTGCCAGCTTTGCCCGAGGATTCTGCGTCCTCTCCGATGTCGCCGAAATCCAGTATCTCTGCACCGGAACATACAATTCCAGATGCGAATCGGGAATACGATGGAATGACCCGGAACTGGGAATAGAGTGGCCCATCACTCAGCCGACCCTGTCTGACAAAGACAAGCTGGCCAAACCCCTGAAACAATGGCTCGAAAAGCCCGAATCCAGTCATTTTCAGTATGCATCCAAATCGTAAGAGGAGAATATCATGAAGGTTTTACTCGCCGGAGGCGCCGGATATATCGGTTCCATTCTGATACCCAAGCTGCTCGAACGAGGGTATGATGTCTCGGTCATCGACCTGTTTTGGTTCGGGAATCATTTGCCGAAAGAGGCAACGATCATCGAAAAGGACATTTTCGACCTGCACGAAAGCGATATCCGCGGTTTCGAAACAGTGATCTTTCTGGGTGGATTGTCGAATGACCCGATGGCAGAATTTTCTCCGGCCAAGAATTTCATCTACAATGCATCGGCTCCGGCTTTCCTTGGTTATATCGCCAAGCGCGCCGGCGCCAAACGGTTCATCTACGCCGGATCTTGTTCGGTATACGGGTATACGGTCAATGAATTGTACGATGAGACATCCCCGGCCGTTTCCAACTATCCATACGGGATATCGAAGCTTCAGGGAGAGCAGGCAGTTATCCAGATGGCCGATTCTTCCTTCTCGGTCATCGCCCTGCGCCAGGGAACCGTTTCTGGATACAGCCCGAGAATGCGCCTCGACCTGGTCATCAATACGATGTTCCGGGCTGCCGTTGCCGACGGCTCGATCACCATCAACAATCCGGCCATCTGGCGGCCCATTCTGGCCATTCAGGATGCTGCTAGCGCCTATATCCGCGCCATCGAAGCCAATGAAGAGATTTCCGGAATTTTCAACGTGGCCTCCGGAAATTACACGGTCGGAGAGATCGGCGATCGGGTGAAATCCTCCGTTCAGAACCTGCTGAACCGGGATGTCCGGCTGAATATCAAGCATATCCAGGATTATCGCAATTACAAGGTGTCGGTCGAAAAAGCCCGCAAAGTGCTCAGCTTTCACCCCCAGCAGGATATCGAAACGATCGTCGCGGATCTGGCTGAACACCTCGATCTTTTTCGCGATTTCGAGAACCCCCTCTATTACAACATCAAGGTGTTCCAGGAGATCGAAAAAAAAGAACGCAGAGAGGTCTGAAATGAAAGCGCTCATCATCGGCTCCCGGGGGCAATTTGGATCTGACCTGGTGGAGGAATTCGACCGTTGCGGGTGGGAAACCATTAGCATTGACATTGACCGGATCGATATCGCTTTCAAGGAGGAGACCCGGGCGCTGCTTGGCAAAACCAAGGCAGATGTCGTGGTCAATACAGCGGCAATGCATCATGTTGAACAGTGCGAGCTGGATCCGGTTCGTGCCTTTCAGGTAAATGCGGCCGGAGCGTTTCATTTGGCTCTGGGAGCGGTAGCGGCCGGCTCGGTACTGGTCCACGTCAGCACCGATTACGTATTTGACGGCAGTAAACGGTCTCCCTATGTGGAAACCGATGCTCCGTATCCTCTCAATGTCTACGGCGTATCCAAGGTCGCCGGAGAGATGCTGATCAGAACCAATTGCCCGGCGCATTACATCATCCGGACCAGCGGGCTGTACGGAAAAAACCCCTGTCTGGCCAAGGGCGGACTCAACTTTGTCGAAACGATGATCAAGCTTTCCAGGGAGCGGGAGGAGATCAGGGTAGTCGACGACGAAATCCTGACCCCCACATCCACTATTGAAGCGGCTCGGCAAGTCGAGTCGATCTGCCGCAATCGCCCCGTCCCGGGCATCTACCATGTGACCGCCGAAGGAGCTTGTTCCTGGTACCAGTTCGCCTGGAAGATTTTTAATCTCACCGGTGCGACCGTCAAACTCAATCGGGCGAATCCGGGCGAGTTTCCCGCTAAAGTGCCACGACCCAAGTATTCGGTCCTGGAGAACGCCTCTCTGAAACGGGCCGGATTGAACATGATGAAACCATGGGAAGACGCATTGCAGGAATATATTCATTCCCGATCCAGATAGAGGAGGACCGATTGCCATGATCAAAATTCGTCAAGCCATAATTCTGTTGATATTGCTCGTTGCGGGTATATCCGCCCAGGACAAGACACTCCCGACTCAGCTTACGCCGGAATACCTTTTCCGGGTCAAGCCGTTCCTGGGGAAATCGGCCAGAGCCATCGGTTTTTCTCCCAGCGGCCGGTATCTGGCGTTTCTCTGGAATCCGATCGATGAAACCGGGTTCGATCTGTATATTGCTCCTACTGCGAGCGGGAAACGAGAACGGGCATCTTCACCGGAAATCATGAAGCGCTATACCCCTCCGGAAGTCTTCCAGAAGTATCTCGACAAGGCCAAGCAGAAAAAGAACGAGGAGGAAAAGCTGCAAAAAATGTACGAGGCTCATCGATTTTTTCTGGAGGGGAAAGAGGTTGATCTCTCGATTTTCGAACGCGAGGAGATCGACCTATTGAAAAGGGAGTGGGCCGAAAAGCGCCGGCAGGAAGAGGAACGGGAAAAAGAGGAAGGTGAGAAAAAAGAGGACGGTGCCAAGGGAGAAAAAAAGGAACAAGAGAAAGAAGAATGGGAGTGGCGGGAAGAGTTATTGAAAAAGAAGGAAAAAGAGAAGGTGAAAGACGGCGATCTCTATCCGGGGGTCAATCATTACATCTGGTCGGAATCGGCCGATGAACTGATCTTCGAGTACCGCGGCGACCTTTTCCGATTTCTTCCCGGGGGAAGCCGGATTATTCCCCTGACCTTGACTGAAAAGAAAGAGGCGATCGTCGCCTATTCCGCTGATCAGAACGGATATATTTATCGGGAGGGAAACAGTGTCTTCGTCGCACGATTTCACGAGCCGTTGGTGAAACAGATCAATATGCCCTTGAAGGATGAGGAGTACAAGATCGAGCGGACCTCCGTTTCCCCCGATACGCGGTGGATGGCGATCGTCGCCGCCAAGCAGGATGGCAAGCCGGCCATGCGCGATGTCTCTTATATTTCCTACAAGCAACGGTTCGCGGAAGTCAAGACCACAAAGCGGCAGGTGAGCGATGACAAACGGAATGAGCCATCTTACCGGATGTTGATCCGCCGGCTGATGGACGGGGATGCGTTCGCGACCGAACCGCAACCCATATTCACCATTCCGGGCGGAGACGTTTGGTATGAGTTGACGCAGGTCGTGTGGAGCGAGAAGAGCGATCGCTATGCGTTCGCCACCTGGGAGCGGGAAAAAAAACGGCTGCGGGTCTATGTGGGGAAGGCTTCTGAAACCGAGAAACCGTTGCTGGTATATGAAAACAAGGGGCCTGTCGGTCATGAGGTGTTCGATGTTATCGATCCCCGTTTCACTCCGGACGGGAAAACGCTGGTGGTGATCCTGGATGAGGATGGATACCGCCAGCCGTTCGCAATCGATCTCCTGAGCGGTGAGCGACGGCCATTGATCCGCGGAGAATTCGAATCGCACCCGGTTATCGGTTGCAGCCGCGACAGCCGCTTCCTCTATGTTGTTTCCAATCGGGAAGATCCGGCCATGACCGGAGTGTATAAATCGGAGATCGGCAGCGGTAAACTTACGCTATTGGGAAAAGCGGGAGGGGGGATTCGCTCCGCTGAGATATCCAAAAACAGTCGCTGGCTTGCCGGCATGTTCGGGAACTGGCTCCAGCTTCCCGAGCTTTTCTGCTTCGATTTGCAGAACGGCCGGGAGACTATCTTTACCAGAAGCCATGACCCCGATTTCAAGAAAGTCCAGGTGCTCGTTCCCCAATTGTTTAAATTCCGCAACCGGCATGGTGATACGCTCTCCGGCATGGTGTTCAAACCCGAGGGATGGAAATCGGAGGACTTCCGACCGGCTATCGTCTATATGTACGGCGGCCCGCTGGGACTGCGTCATACTGTCGAAGTCGACACCTTCAATACCTCAACTTACCTTTTCAATATGTATATGGCTGCCAAATACGGATACGTCACCTTTGCCGTCGATCCCCGCGGCCAATCGAGTTATGGCAGACGTTTCTCCGACGCCAACTGGGAACAGACCGGTCGTCCTCAGGTCGAAGACCTGGAGGATTTGGTCAAGTATATTTCCAACGGTTTCGGCGTCGATCGGCAACGGATCGGCCTTCATGGCTGGAGTTTCGGGGGGTTTCAAACCCAGATGACGATGTATTCTTCCCCCAACACATTTGCCTGCGGCATTGCCGGAGCCGGCCCCACCGAGTGGGATAATTATAATTCCTGGTACTCGGGAAGAACCATCGGCGAATCGGTCCGTAGCAAAACGACATTGAAGAAGTATTCGCTGCTGCCCCTTGCCAAAAACTTGAAGAAGCCGCTGCTTCTCATGCATGGAATGGAGGATACGAACGTCTTGTACCAGGATACCATCCATATCTACAAAGAGCTGCTTTTGCAGGGAAAAGAAACCCTGGTCGAGTTGTTCGTCGATCCCGAAGGAGGCCATGGACTGGGCGGTGTGGTCGGAACCAAATCGCGATTCAAGAAATATGAAGAGTTCTTCCTTCGCCACCTGGGCAAGGGAATTTGAAGGGAATACGACCGTTTCAGTAGCGGTGGATGCTCTTTTTGTAGATCGAATCGAGAATCTGTTCCTTTTTATTGAAGAGATATCTCTTCAACGGCGAAAACCCTCTATTGGCCCGCTGTGAATCAAGTGTTCCCATATATTTTCCCAGGAAATCGGCGGTCAGTAACCGCGCATGATACCAGCTCCAATAGAATTTTCGGAAGAATGGGAGCCGGATTTTGAAAAAGGCGACATAGGTGCGGTGCAGGACGCGGACTGCGATGTGGCGGACGACTCCCAGCATGCGGGTCACATAGAAGAGGCCGAATTCCCTGATTCCCAGGTGGGAATCGATACACATCCGTTTCAGGAAATAACTGAAACTGACCTTGTGCCAATGATAAAAGCGCGCCTTTTTGGCCAGTGCAACCCGGTGTCCGCTCAGGAGGAGTTGTTTGGCGAACATCATGTCCTCCCCGTAGGGGACATCCGGAAAGGACATTTCCAGAAGCAGGTCCAACCGCAGGCAGGAAGAACAGTTGTCGAAATTGGCAAGACGGCGCCGGGTCTCCGGTGTGAACATCTCCCAGCAATAGGTTCCGACCGGCTCGGAATAATCGGAAAAACCAAGGTACCAATCGTTGTGCAGATAGGCGTCGAGTGGATCGTGCCATTGGGGGTGGATCTGGCAGACCCCATAGGCGGCACTGGCATTTCCCGCGACCACCGGCTCGGTCAGGTTCAAAAGGAAATCATCTGACGCCGGCTCGATGTCATCGGTGAAAAAAATGATGAATTTCCCCCGTGCCTCCCGGGCTGCATGCATGCGGGTGCCGCTGTGACTGAAGCTTCCCTCCGGGACATCGATGACCCGTTTGTTTTTCAAGGGCAGACTTTCGAGATAATCCCGGGTGCCGTCGGTGGAATGATTGTCCATGAATAAATATTCGCGATCTGTTGAAAAATTCTGGCCTTCCAATGACTGAACCAACCGTTCGATGACGCCCAAAGAATTCCGAGTGAGGATGACGATGGAAAAACCGATGGCTTCACTCATGACAGAGTCTTGTATTGATCGATCAATGAAACGAAGAACTCTTGTATCCGGGTTTCGAAGGTATTTCTCTCGAACAGTCGGGATCGCTCCCGGGCCGCCTCGGCCATATTCGCGCGCAAGACGGGATCGGAGATAAGTTCCAGGGTTCTCATCATCAGCTTGGCGCGATCTCTGAAGCGGAAACCGGTTTTCCCGTCGATGACGATTTCGCGCTGGCCGCCTCCGTCGAACACCACCGGAACGCACCGGTTCTGCATCGCTTCGACGATGGTCATGCCGAAATGCTCGACCCGGGCCGGATCGGTTTGCTGCAAGCCACATAAATGCCAGAACAGCGATGCTTTTGCATACAACTCCCGTAGTTCCCCGTTGGGGATGTTCACCCGGATATCGATCGGTGCTCCGGATTCTTCAGCGGCCATCAGTTTGAGTCTTTCCAGGAAGGGATTATCTGCCGGGCTGCCCCCGGCAAGGATGAGACGCCACTCCTTCATCTGCTCGGGATATTTGCGACGCAAACGGAGAAACACCTCGATCATCCGGTCCTGCTGCTTGCTTCCACCGGGTTCGAAACGGGCCACCGACAGGATGATCGATTCCTTGGAAGGCGGTTTTTCCGTTCCGCCCATATCGATCGGGGGGTATATATGGGCAGTTGGTTCCAACCCCCATTTGCGGCGGATCCAGGAAGCTGTATATTCACTGTTGTAGAGCAAATGGTGATAGCGATCCACATAAAAATACGTGGAGCGGCGCCTTTCGGGGAAATGGCACATGAACACCGAAACATTGGCCAGGGGGTAGACCATTTCCAGCATGCTGTTGTTGAAAAAGATGTCATAGGCTCCACTGGCCCGGGAAATCAAGTGGAATGGGTTTTCCGACCTCACAGTAACGATTCCCGGATCGATCTGCCCGAATTCCGGGCGTTCGAAAAAGGGGAGGGGGATGATCTCGATCCGGCAGGAAGAGAGGTCAAGATTATACCAGTTTTCAAGCTGAGCAATGGTCACCGGCCGGTTGGTGATCAGCGTGACAAAGCAGAACCGGCTCAAAACAGCGGCGATCGTACATCCGTATTTCTGTCCTCCGCCGACCAGTTGCAGGGTATGGTCGAAGATCCCGATCCGTGGCCGGTCACGCCAGCCATTGATGATCTCCAATCGCTGCAGAAGGTTGATCGCCCTTTGCCAACCATATTGGTTACTGGTTTTCTTCAATTGTTGTGAAAATGAAGTAAAATCTTGATTCTGGAGGAGTGGGTTCAGGGAGCGGAGCACCGCTGTTTCGACTGTGGTCGTCCAGGTAACAACATCGTGGGAAGTAAAGGCATTGGCGGGATCGGAAGAGGATAGTTCAGTCATGATCTGCTTGTTCGTCCTTGATGGCATTCAACCGCTCTCCGACCGAAGTCAGTTGGTTATCCAATTGGCGGAAGCGGATGAAGGTGGCAAGATGAAAGGCCACCATATCCTCATTGAATTTGACCTGCCTGGCGAGAACCAGATTGGTGTAAGGAGAAAGCAGCTTTCGCAGGACATTTTTCACCATTACGATCAGCGGGCCGATAACTCGGCGATGGGAAGTGATTTTTTCCGATGGGCGGGTGTTGATGTCGTCGTTCAAGGCGGAAAGCCGGTTGGCCATTTCCTGATCGAGTTCGGCCGCTGACAGGTCCCATAGATTCAATTGAAAGGGCTGGTCGATCGGTTCCTTGACCAATTCCTGAAGCGAAGCGGCCTGCTCGGTCATGCGGCGATACTCTTCATGCAACCGGGCCATGAAAATCTTCTGCTGCTCGCTCATGTTGATTGTATGCTCATGTTACCATGTTTTCCGGGCAGGTTCAAGGCAGTCAGAGAACCCAGCTCTCGAATCTGCCTCGAACCTTGTGATCCTGGCGACTCCATATTATAATGGGTAGCCGATGAACCGATTCACCTGTGATTGGATATTCCAGATTCTCGTGGTTCTTTGCGACGGCAAAGTCGTCTGCGGTTGCGCCGACCCATATGGAGATCGCCCCCTTGGGCAAGTCGGGAAACAGACATTGCTTGAGATATGGAATTCGTCAGCGGTCCAGGAAATCCGCCGTGGATTGAATCAGGGCTATGCTCCCTTTTGCCTGAATTGTGGATTGAAACGGCCCTTGCGCAATGATGAAGCCCCCCAGCGACGGGGTGTCATCCAGGATTGCCTGCCGCGGATCTTTCTCGAACCGACAGTGGTCTGTAACCTGAATTGCCGGGGTGCAGTATGTTCAAAGGATTCTAAAATACTCGCTTCTCGTTCCCGCCACTATTTTCCTCGGGACGAATTGCTCCCGATGCTTGTACCGGTCGGCAAACAATTGATCCGGATCGATTTTTTCAATTATGGAGATCCATTTTGCCATCCGGAAGCGGTTTCGATGCTGAAAGACATCAAAGCCTCGTTTCCGGGCATCTATCTCTATACATCGACCAATGGACTTCTGCTGACCGATGAGAAAATGGTGGGGTTGATCCGAAGCGGATTGGATGAAATCACCTTTTCGGTCGACGGCGCCGATCAAAAAACCTATGAACGATACCGGCGTAATGGACAATTCCCCAGAGTGCTGGCGATCATGAGGCGGTTCATGGAACTGCGCCGCCAGGATGGCGCAGAAACTCCCTTTGTAAATTGGCGGTATATTCTGTTTCGCTGGAACGATTCGAGCCGCCAAATGAACAAAGCCCGGCGGTTGGCCCGAAAGATCGGTTTGGACAGGTTGACCTGGGAGATCACCGACCACCCAGAAGATGCCTTTTCCCGAAAGTTTTTTCCCGGAACCCGCGGGTGGGAAAGAATCCGATTTGAAATCTGGGATACCAGTCAAATCGGTTCGGCGATCAAAGGGAACCGTTTCATCGCCCGTTTCACAGATATCCCACAATCGATCCGGATGAAGGTCGGTGAAGCGGCGGCAGTGGATGTGGCCGTTCAAAATCGGGGTGGAGCCCTTTGGCCCGAACGGACTAGAACCGGTCGTCGCATGGTACGTCTAGGCGCCCAACTATATTCGATTGAAGGGAACCGGCTCGATCTGAATTATTCCCGGGCATTTCTACCCATGGCGCTCTCTGGCGGAAAAACCGGGGTTATCCGGATCGAATTACCGCCTTTACCAGGGGCTGGGGAATATCAACTGAAATGGGACATGGTTTCGGAAGGGAATGACTGGTTTGAAAACGGGGGGTCACCGGTCGCCTGGACCCGGCTGAAGTGCCTTCCGGAATGAACCGGGAATCGCTTTCAGTCTTTCTTTTTTTTACGATCGTGGCTGCAACCAGGTTTCAAAGAGCTCCAGAATCCGCCGGTACTCATCGAACCAGCTTTCGGCAAAGGTGAAGGTATGTCGTTCACTGGGAAAACCAGTCAACCACCAGTTCGTTTTTTTCAATTCGATCAACCGTTCCGCCAGGCGTACCGAATCCTGGAAGTGGACATTGTCATCCGCCATCCCATGAAGGATCAGCAGGGGCTTTTGCAAATTTTCGGCGAAATATATAGGGGAGGAACGGCGATAATTTTCAGGGACATCCTGGGGTTTGCCACCCAGAATCGGATTGGTATAATAAGAGCTGTAATGGGCCCAGTCGGTCACCGGTCGCAAGGCGGCTCCGCAGGCAAAGGTATCGGGAGATTGAAAAAGGCCCATCAAGGTCAGAAACCCTCCATAGGAACCGCCAAAAATCCCGATGCGTTTGGGATCGATGGCCTCTTTCTCCACCAGCACCTTGACCCCGTCGAGAAGGTCATGAAGATCGCGGTTTCCCATGAATCCATAGATGCCGGTACGAAAATTCCGGCCATATCCTGAACTACCGCGATAATCGATATCGAGGAACGTATATCCGCGCTCCACCAACAGATTCGCGAAAAGGAATTCACGCCAGTACTCGCTCCACCCCAGGTGGGCGTCCTGCAGGTAACCAGCGCCGTGGACGAACAGGACAGCGGCGCCATTTTTATTTGCCGGACGCATGAGACGGGCGTAAACGGGGACTCCATCGGAAGCCGGGAAGCGGATCACCTCCGGCCGTTGCAATTGCAGGGCACGGAACTCGGCGGGCGGGGATACGGTGATCCTGGTTTTTTTCCCTGCTTGATAGAAATATAGCTCTGGCGGGGTGATCTCATCCGATTCCACACTGACCCATTTCTTCTGGTCCGGAGAGAGATACGCCCGATGAAATCCATTACCCTGGGTCAACGCTCTTTTCCTGCCGGTCTGGAGATCGAGAAGGTATGTATTGCGAATACCGGGGTGACCCTCGGAGGAGACATAGGTAACGGTACGGCCGTCATCACTCAAGTCAAAATCATCCACTTCGTAATCGCCGGTCAGCGATTTGGTTTTTCCGTTCAGATCGATGAAAACGAGCCGGATGTGGTCGTCCTTTTCCAGCAGGGTCAGCAATTGGTCACGATCGGGGAGAAAGAGGTATTGCATCCGGAAAAATCCCCTTTGCAACCAGGCGTCGTCGTGAAGGTGCAGAATCACCTTCTCCACCTCTCCCTGGGCATTGTACTGGTTCAACCAGGCATCGTGCGAATCGAGTCGATCGGCCCAACCGATCAATTTTCCCCCGGGAGAGAAGGTCAGTGAACTGATCACGGTGTTGGTCTCATTGGCTTTCACTTCCAGTCGTTTTCTATCCCTGAGGGAATATAAACAGAACCTCTGCCGAATCAAATTGGCGGCACCTGCTTTGTCCCGGGATTTTTCGATGCGGGTGTAGGCGGTTGAAGAAATGTATACAGGGATATCGGCCGAGTTAGAATCACCTGAATCGGCCATGTTATAAAGGGAAATCACCACGACCGATTCATCTGGGCTGACCATGCAAGTGGCCATTCGTTCCCCCTTCTCCAAGATGAAGTCGGGTGGGGAATCCTGGACTCCCCCGATGGAGCCGAACCCTGAAAAAGCGGAGCTGGGATAATTGCGGATCAATTTTTTTTCTTCTTCGCGCAGGTATTTTTCCGCGGTGTTGCTGCTTTTTTGCTCGATCATTTTTTTTGTGTGTTCGCCGAAACGGAGTAGAACCCTCCAATGGGGAACACTCAAAGAAAACGAACAGAGGGAGTCCTGAGTGAGAAAATAAAAGCCGCTTGCGTCCTGGTTCCATCCAAGAATTCGTAATCCGCGGATGTTTTCTATGATCGGCGTGGATCGGTTTCCCCCAACGGAAACGAGATGAATGGACCCGTCGCGAGACTTCAACCCTTTGGTTTTCGATTTATTCCAGATGAGGGTTTGATCGGGAAGCTCTTTTACCTGATCACTGGTGAGGCGGGTGAGCGAATTGGTCAGAGCATTGAAGGAATAGGTGCCGACCTGCTTGTCTTCAGGGTTTTTCCATTGAAAATAAACGAGCTTTGAATCTTCACTCCAACGGATCAGATCGGGTTCGAATCCAATGAAATCGTTCGTTTTCATGATCTTTTCCAAATCGATCCCCGAAACCGCTTTAATAAAACCAATGGAAAATAGAAAAAGGGTAATCGCGATCCGTTTTTTCATGGATTTCCTCCAGATGAGATATACGGAATATGCAGAAGAGTGGTTTCGTTTTTGATCGCCTTTTCAGGTGCGGGCGATACTCATATTAGGATTTGAAATTCGTGGCGTGGATGTATTCCTGGGTCAGGGAAGCGATGAGTTCGGCAACGGGAACAATCCGTTCGACGCGGTAGGCATTGGCGCCGGCGAAAGCGAATCCATTGGTCATTTTTCCCTTATACGCATTGGCCAGGGCCAGGGCGATGCAATAGGGACTTTTCTCCGGAATGCAAGTCTGAATGCAGTGATATGGGCAGGAAAAAGGCTTCTTCTTTCCCAGGGAGATGTCTTTAATAAATTGATTTTGAATGGCCCGTCCCGGCATACCGACGGGACTGTCGATGATGACCAGGTCGTTGGGGCCAGACTGTAAATAAGCCTGTTTGAATTCGTCAGAAGCGTCACATTCCCGAGTGGTGACGAAACGGGTGGCCATTTGTACTCCGCTGGCTCCCAATTTCAGGAAATGGTGGATGTCTCCCCCCGTAAATATCCCCCCGGCAGCAACCACCGGGATCGATTGGCCTATTTCCGGTTCAAGCTCTTTCACCTTGTCGAGGACTTGGGAAATGAGCATTTCGAGGGAATACGCGGGATCGTTGATCTGGTCCTTCTTGAATCCCAAATGGCCACCGGCCAAAGGACCTTCGACGACAATCAGGTCGGGAACCCGATTGTATCTGGATATCCATGTCCGGATGATGATATTGGCGGCGCGAGCCGATGAAACGATCGGAGCGAGCTTGATGCGGCTATTACCGTTGAGGAATCCGGGGAGATTGAGCGGAAGACCGGCTCCCGAAAAGATAATGTCGATGTTTTCTTCGATGGATGTGCGGACGAGATCGGCAAAATGGGTGAGGGCGACCATGATGTTGACGCCCAGAACTCCTTTTGTCAGTTCTTTTGCTTTACGGATTTCATATCTCAATGCGTTGATCTGAGCCCCCAGAACATTGGATTGCAAATCGGGTTCGAACATCCCGATCCCCGGTGTGGCGATGACTCCGATACCACCTTGGTTGGCAACAGCCGAAGCGAGTCCGGATAATGATATCCGCACTCCCATTCCGCCTTGAATGATCGGCAGCTTGGCTTCGAGATCACCAATCCGCAAGGGACTAAAAACATTATTCATTTGCGATTTTCCTTTTGCAACGAGTACTGAAAACAAGATCATTGATCAGTAGCGAATGAATTCAGATTCATTGTTTTCAATCGACTAATAATTATACTCTTTATTTCTGAAAACACAAAACAAAAAATAACGTTTTCATGGGTGTTCTGCCATGGACAGATTGCGAGGTTCTGCGGGCAGGTGGGAAGCTGCATAGTCCTGTAGCTCGGCCAGCCTTATCTGGACTCGATGACCGCGAATGCGGCCGAGATTCATCAGCTCGATGACACGTGGGGCCGATTCCGGGGAAACCTCAATGAAGGAGAGCCGCTTGCAAATCTGAATGGCACCGATGCTGTTCCCGGGGAGATCCGTTTTCGATGTGATTGCCCTGAGTATGTCTCCGGCTTTGATTCGATGGGTTTTGCCCAGATTGATGACCAGGCGGCTCCAATCGTTTCGTGATTGAGCCTGGAGACGGTCATCGCTTCTGTTTTCATTGGATCGGAGCGAATGCGAGTCACCATTATTCGAATCCTTGAATTGCGTGTGTTGCGAAGCTGATGGCAGGGGGTGGTGCAGAATGATCGTGTTGGCATAATCCTGAATCTTGGCCAACTGGAATTGTTCCTTGCCCGCGACAAAAGTGACGGCCAGTCCGGATTTCCCAGCTCTGCCCGTACGCCCAATGCGGTGGATATACAACTCCTCGTCGAGAGGGACCTCGTAGTTCACCACCATTTCGATAGTGCTGACATCGATCCCGCGTGCCGCCACATCGGTGGCGATCAGGACCCGCAGACTGCCGTTTCGGAATTGCGCCATCACCCGGTCCCGCATCGACTGACGCAAGTCGCCATGCAGCCCGGATACGGCGAATCCTTTTCCCTGAAGGGCTTTGGTCAGTTGACTCACTCTCCGCTTGGTGTTGCAGAAGACGAGGCTTTGCTTTTCGTCGTGGCTCTTCAGAAGTCTGGTCAATACATCGATCCGCGGTTGATTGCCGATGTTGAAATATATTTGCTCGATTTCCGGAACGGTCAAATCCTCGCTGGCGACTCGGAATACTTCCGGTTTCGATTGGAATGATCTGCTCAGGGAGAGGATCTCGTCGGGGATAGTTGCGGAAAAAAGGAGTGTTTGTCGGTTGGCGGGAACCTGGCCGAGTATCCATCTGATCTCTTCGATGAAGCCCATATCAAGCATCTTGTCGGCTTCATCGAGAACGGCGATGCGGACATGATCCAATCTCAAGGTGCCCCTTTTCAGGTGATCCCCGATTCTCCCGGGAGTGCCGATGACCACTTGCACTCCCTTTCCCAAGGCCGATAGCTGTCGTTCGATGGGTTGTCCTCCATAAACAGGCAGGATATGTATCCTGTGCATGTACTTGCCCAGGGCTTTCATTTCGACCGCGATCTGAACCGCGAGCTCTCTCGTCGGGCAGAGGATCAATGCCTGGGTAGCTAGGCTGTCCGGGTGGATTCGTTCCAGTATGGGAATACCGAAGGCAGCGGTTTTTCCCGTTCCGGTTTGCGATTGGCCGACGATATCACGGCCGGCGAGGATGGGGCTGATGGCCAGTTTCTGAATGGGGGTGGCAATGTGAAAACCCATGTCCTGAATAGCTTTGTGGATCGGATCCGATAATCCGAAATCCTGAAAATTCTGTTGTGGCATTTCTTCCTTTTTTGTTTAAAACATCATGATAAGGGAAAGATTCAATCCGCACGGTATCGCCTTGGTTTTGATTCGAATGATAAGGGATAAATAAGGATTGATCTGTCAATTTTCGCTTACAAGTTTGTACTATATCACCAGAAAAGAGCTTTGTCAATTATATTGCCGCCAAAGAAAAAATGACCCCAGTAGGAATCGAACCTACAACCTATTGATTAAGAGTCAATTGCTCTGCCAATTGAGCTATGGGGCCATTTGGCGAAGCCAAACAATATCACATCTCCGGATTTCTGTCAATGCTTTTTTCGAAACGGCCGGAGTGGTCGGGATTAAAAATCGAGGTGGCCGTATTTCAGTTCGTCGTGAACCATGACCGTATGATGGAGTTTGATCTCATGGGAGAATTGGGAACGGAATTCCCGCACGATATGGTAAAACTCTTCGTTGGAGCGGGTCATCAGTTCGAATTCGAAATCATAGGCGCCGATCGTCTTGATCAGGAAAATCACATTCGGTTGCTGTCGGAGATAATTGGAAATCGATTCGATCTTTTCCTTCGACGGTTGATTCAGTTTCAGCAATACCTTGCGATGAGTGAAGCCGATCAGGTTCTGGTTGACTTTGAGGCCGAATCCGAGGATGATTGCGCAATCCATCAGATGCTCGACTTTGGCCTTGACTGAATTGATCGATATCTGGCAGAGCTGGGCAAGCGTGGAAAAAGGGATGCGCCCATTGTGGTTGATCTCCTTGATGATCCGTTTTTCCAGACTGTCAAGGGAATAGTTTTCGAAGCAATCTCCGAAAACGATCGGATTGCTGTCGGTCTCCAGGTCAAGAAAGCGATAGGGAAGGTATTCCACGCGGGTTCCGATGGAAAAATATTTTTCATGAAAGAGGTTGCCGAAATTCCCCAGAATGTCATCATAGATTTTCTCGAACTCCATGATATTTCCGGTCCAGACAACAAATTCCAGGTCAAAATCGCCATCCAGTAAAGTCAGCCAGGAGATTTCCGGACGTGCCGACAGGTAATTCAGGAGATCGGTTTCCAACTCCTTGGTCATATTCTGATATTTGACGAATACACGGTAATGGGTTTTTCCCAGACGGGTGATATTGGGAATGGCGTGATACCCACGGATAATACCGGCTTTTTCCATACCCTTCAATCGATAGGAGACCACTTGTTTGGACAACTGCGCCCTTTTGGCCAACTGGGTCAACGACATCCGCGCTTGCAAGCTTAATTCCATGAGAATCTTTCGATCCTTTTCGTTCAGGGGTAGGGGGGATCTGGGTATCGTGGGCATGACTCTGGGTTCATCACCAGCAGGCCGCTTCCGAGAAGTTGTCTTCTTTGTTTTTGACATTTTAGTAGAATTATAATTAAATAATTTTTAATGTCAATATTTATTTCAAATAATTTTAACTATTTATTGAAAATAGGGTCGGTTTATGATAAAGTTCCGAAAAGGAGTTTTTCATGGTTGAATCGCGAATAGACCAACATCCGGTATTGCCGATACCCGAGCGGGAACGGATCGGCTTTTATTGGGGTGACACCTATCTGCAGGCCCGTCGGGGAGAAGTGATCACAACGGCCCTGATCGCCAATGGCATCAATATATTTGGTATCCACGCCCATGACAACTCCGCGCAGGGAATTTTCTGCGCCAATGGTCAATGCTCCCGATGCATGGTCATCGCCGATGGGGTCCCGGTGAAAGGGTGCATGACACCGGTTCGCCCTGATATGAAAGTTGAAAAGCTGTCCGGCTTGCCGACTTTGCCCGATCGTTCCGGTGCTCCCCTGTTCCAGCCAGTTACCGAAAAGCATATCGATGTCCTGATCATCGGAGCCGGCCCCGCCGGCCTTTCTGCGGCTTTGGAACTCGGGAAACTGAATATCCCAACCTTGGTCATTGATGACAAGGATGAAGCAGGGGGAAAGCTGGTTCTGCAGACCCACAAATTCTTCGGGTCGGTCGAAGACTCCCGCGCCGGGACCCGTGGCAATCATATCGGGAAGATCCTGGCGGACGAGTTGAAAAAAATGCCGACAGTGGACTTGTGGTTGAGCAGCACTGCCATTTATGTATATAAGGATAAAAAGGTCGGTATTCTCAAGGGCAAGGAATACCAGTTGATCACTCCCAAGGTGCTGATCAACGCTGCGGGAGCAAGGGAAAAATTCATCCGCTTCCCCGGGAATCAGCTGGTTGGGATATATGGAGCCGGTGCGTTTCAAACTTTGGTCAACCGGGACCTGGTCCGTCCGGCCAAGGACCCACATCCGGACCTGCTGGATCCGGGCCAATTCGGGCAGCGTCCAGGCGATATTCCAGGGCGACCAGCCGTCGAGGAGGAGGTCGTTGTTCATGTCGCCGTTGAATTCGAGCTGGAAGTTCTCGATGTTCCGGGCCATGGGGAAGTGGATACCGTTGTGGGTGCAGTAGAGGACGCCGCCCTCGCCGTCGCCGATATAGCCGTTGACGCCCGCCGTCAGCCCGGCGTAATTCCCGGTTACGTCGAGCCAATATTCCTTGACGTCGATGAAGCTGACCATCCCGCCGTCGTAATCGTTGGGGCTGCCGCACGTCCCGGATAGGCCGC
>Ga0209287_10000199_pt1 | contig 40430 bp, 28 predicted proteins | sample PPLLak3cmMay2015_2_FD_187255 | JGI IMG/M metagenome (GOLD analysis project Ga0209287, IMG submission 187255) | Freshwater sediment microbial communities from Prairie Pothole Lake near Jamestown, North Dakota, USA - PPLs Lake P8 Core (1) Depth... | ecosystem: Environmental > Aquatic > Freshwater... | reverse complement strand
AACCGCATTTCAGCCCGATCCTGCCTCCCATTATTTTTCCGCCTTTTATTACCAGGGGAGGACATCCGTTATTATTAAGAGACCGGGCGTCGACTCCAAGGCTTTTTAAACCGTCAAGGAGATCCCCGATCGGACGCTCGGACATGCGGCTGGCCCCGGTCAGTGTATAACAGCCGCTTCCAAGCGCGGCTACTCCCGTAAGCAGGCGCATTGATGTCCCGGAATTTCCGAGAAATACCGGTTCATTGTAGGCTTTAAGATCCCCTTTTGTGCCGCAAACGGTAATTTCACCGGCAGAATCATCGATATCCGCGCCCATTTTCCTCAAAGCTTCAAGAGTAAGAAGAGTATCTTCACTCCTGAGGCAGTTCTTTATCGTGCAGATCCCGTCCGACAGCGCAGAGGCAATCAAAAGCCTATGTGTATAGCTCTTTGATCCCGGGACACTGACTTCGCACCGGTTATTGATTCCCGGAAATATTTCTATCATATGCTTATATATTCTTTATCGTTTAGAGTTCAAGGGGTTGCAGGGCGCTTAAAACCGTCGTTTTCATGATATCAACCGGCGCTTTTATTCCGGTCCATAATTCAAATTGAAAGGCGCCTTGGTGCACAAACATCGAAAGACCGTCAATAGTAACACATCCCGCCTTTTCAGCCTCTGATAGAAAAAGTGTTTTCAGCGGATTATAGACGATATCCATCACAACCATGCCCTTTTCAAGATACCTTCTTTCAATGGGCATTCCTTCCGTATGGGGTGTCATTCCTACAGGAGTCGTATTGATTAAAATATCATGATCCATGCTGCCTGTATCGTTTAGCGGACGATAATCTGAAATAAGATCCTCCGCGAGCCGCTCCCCCTTATCCCTGCTCCGGTTTATGACGGTTATTCTTCCGCCTTCTTTCTTCAGGCAGAACGCAACAGCGCGGGCGGCGCCGCCTGCTCCTATGACGGCAATCTTCTTTCCGTTGATCAAGGTTTTTTCGGACAGGGCTTTTACGGCGCCAAGTCCATCGGAGTTATATCCCTTGAGATATCCTCCGATATTTATTATCGTATTTACCGCGCCGATTTTAACGGCCATATCGTCAATTACATCCAGATGCTTCATCACCTCTATCTTGTGCGGAATGGTGACGCTAGCGCCCTTTATGCCGAGAGTCTTTACCGAGATAAGAGCGTTTTTTATGTTTTTGACTTCAAAGGCAAGATATAAGCCTTTATAGCCTGTAAATTCAAAAGCACTGTTATGCATGACAGGGCTTAAGGAATGGGATACCGGATCACCGAAGAGGGCATAAACCGAACTGTCTGTATCGAATCTCATTTTATAAGCTTTCCTGACTGTTTTGTAACAGATCCGTAAATGCCTTCTCTTGCCAGCGGGTATGATCCGAGGCATTTTAAGAAAAGGCAGAGTTTTTTCATTTTCATTATTGTCTGGGCAACAATCTTGTCTTCAGCATGACCTTCAAGATCAACAAAGAAAAAATAACTCCAGTTTTCATGCTTTGTAGGCCTTGACTCAAGTTTAACCATGTTTATACCCGCTTCGGCAACCGGTTTTAACGCCCTGTATAATGCCCCCGGAACATGAGAAGTCACGAACATCACGGAAGTTTTATCCGATCCTGTTCTTTTAATATCATCTTTTCCGATAACAAGAAACCTCGTTGTGTTCCGCGATATATCTTCAATCTTTGATGCCATTACCTGGAGATTATAGATGTGCGCCGCCTTGCTGCTTGCGATAGCTGCCGATTTCGGATCATCGGCAGCTTTTCGCGCTGCATGAGCGGTGCTGTCGCTTTCTACAAGCACGGCTCCCGGAAGCTTCTTCTCTATCCATTTCCTGCACTGGGCAAAGGCCTGGGGATGTGAATAAATGGTTTTTATTTCCCCCGGAGAGTCGCTCTTTGACAGAAGATCGTGGGATATCGGATGGTATAATTCAGCGCATATTTTTAAATCCGATTCAAAAAAAAGGTCCAGCGTATAGTTAACCGAACCTTCAATGGAGTTCTCAACAGGAACAACCCCGTAATGACAGGCTCCTTTCTCCACTTCGCAGAATATGTCGCGTATTGTCACCTGAGGCGCGTAATTGACAGACTGCCCGAAGTAATTTATGGCGGCTATATGAGTAAAGGTAGCCTCGGGACCAAGATAAGCAACCGAATGATTCTTTTGGATTTCGCGCGATGCCGCGATAATTTCCGCGAACACATGATGAAGGGCGCTTTTACTCAGCGGCCCTTCATTTATGCTGTTAAGCCTTTGTATCAGGGTGCTTTCACGGGCGATATCAAGAACCCTGTTTCCCTCTTTCTCTTTTAATCTGCCTATCTTTTTTGCCAGAAGAAGCCGCCTGTTTATGAGGGAAAGAATTTTTTCATCAATCCGGTCGATGGAATGCCTGATATTCGTAATCCCCTCTTCTGCGGCATTTGATTTTATTTTTTTATTCATGATTATTTTATCCATAATTCTTCGCACTGTACGTTTGTTAAATGATCCGGGGCTTTATATGCGGCAGTCAGATACCCGAATTTCGATATTCGATTTACGGCTTTTCCATCTTCGGCTCTCATGGTTGCTGGTTTCTGGTTACTTGACCTCTTGAACCCTTGACCACTTGAATCCTTGAATCCTTTACTTTTTACCTTTTACAGTCGTTTTGCCTCACGCCTTACGACTTACACCTTTTCCCTTTTACCGCCGCAGGCGGCCCGCCTCACGCCGCCTGGTTTCCGGCTGCTTGAATCCTTTAACACCCGAACCCTGCACCCTGATTCTTATTTTTCCGTTATCGATTCGTCTATCTTATGGCCGAAATGCCTTCCGCTCTCTTCCGCGGCAATGAGGATCTTATCCCCTTTTTTCAAACTGACGACTGAAACGGGAGTTCCGTCCGGACTTGTAAGTCTTATTGTTTCGGCATTTTGCAGAATTGTCGTGATCTGCCTCTCTCCGGCCGCCGCTTTCACAAGCATCAGGGGACGCTTTTCAATTTTCAGCCTCCCGATAATACCGCCGGTCATGTTCCCCCTGTAATCCGTAATAAGAATCCGGTCGCCTGCCGCAAGCTCCGAAAGGTATCTCGTCTTTCCGCCCGGAACCCTCGTATAGGCGTGAACCGCGCCCGCATTGACCCTGAAGGGCCTCGGCGACACGTATGGATTTTCAACAGTTTCAGCGTGAACAAGAAAAAGCGCGCTGCTGCTGTTGCCGACAAGAAGTCCCTGGCCCTGCACCATTGATGTGCATGTGTCAACACATACCCTGTCACCCATTCCCGCGGGAGTGACCTCGACAATCTCGGCCTCCTGAAGTTTTACCTTCTCCGACTCCGAATTGACTATGGACAATGTTTTCTTCAGCTGTGCGATATCATCCGAATAAAAAAGAATATGCCGCACGCCTTTTTCAAGTATGCCGAATACGGTACAGGCTTCCTCATAACTGTGCACCTGGGCGATTACATCAGCTCCCTTTGCTATAAGGTTTTCAAGGGGTATCACCGTCCAGTCGCCGCACTGAAGAATTACTTTCCTGTTCGCGCAAAGTCTTAATATTTCATCCTCGTCTTTGCCGCTTGTCATGGTAAAAAATACTACATCTTCCCCGGTTTTCAAATCCCCGTCTTCCGAAATCGTCAGGATTTTACCGAGTTCTTTTACTCTTTCGGAATATCCCTTCGGAACAACGATTCCGTCCGCTCCGCCTTCAAGAGCGGTGGTAACGATTTCCTTGTCCCATGGATCAGCCCTCACCCATATTCTTCGCATTATCCTATCCTTTATGTAGACCGGAACAGCACATCTTTTTATAAAACGTCATGACTATATCGTCTTCGTAAAATCCCGGCAGCAGCTGAACCTGCCTCACAAACAAAGTGTCTAACCAAGAAGTTCAAGTGCGTCTTCCACGCTCGCGCCGTCGTGAACTATCGCCGATATAGCCTGCACCATCTTCGTCGGGTTTTTATGCTGGAACACGTTGCGGCCTATCGAAGCGCCCGCGCCTCCGGCATCAATTGCACCCTTTACCATTTCAAGTATCTCCCTGTCCGAATCCATCTTCGGGCCGCCTGCAATCACTACCGGAACCGAACACCCGGCCACCACCTCTTTGAATGTTTCAACTGAGCCTGTATAGGATACTTTTACTATATCCGCTCCCATTTCATTTCCGACACGGGCTGCATGTTTGATGACATTTACGTCGTATTCATCTTTAATCTTCTCACCCCTCGGATATATCATGGCAAGAAGCGGCATGCCCCATGTTTTTGCTTCATAACTGACCATACCGAAATCTCTCAGCATCTCCTTTTCACCGCCGTTTCCGAGATTTACATGTATGGAAACGGCATCCGCGCCGATCTTTATAGCCTCTTCGACAGAACATACCAGTGTCTTTGCGTTCGGATAAGGAGAAAGGCTTGTTGATGCCGAAAGGTGAATAATAAGTCCTATATCCTTTCCTTTTCGTCTGTGCCCCGCCCCCACAAGCCCTTTATGTTCAACTATGGCGTTCGCACCGCCGTCGGCAACCATTTGCACCGCACGCTTCATATCCTCAAGGCCGGCAATAGGCCCAACGGAAATGCCATGATCCATCGGAACTATAACAGTCCTGCCCGTGTTGCGGTTGATAATGCGCTCCATCCTGATCTGCTTGCCCATAATTGTCATGTACAACTCCTTTTTTAATGCAAAAAGGCCGTGAAGCTTTTCTCTCCACGGCCTTTAAAACAAAAAAAGCCGTGGGTTCATCCACCCATGGCTTTTTGCGCTTAGTATGTAACTACCTCAACGCACCACAGGCAGACCGGTGCTAAAGTAATAATAATAAAAACCGAAAAAGCTGCCTGTGAATTTATTCATCTGTTTTGTATAGGGCCCTTTTTTATTTGTCCGTTCAATTTTATTTTAGGTCATCTATATTGCCCCTCATCGCATGTCAAGCATTTTTTCAATAGTCGTTAAAAAAAACCTCGCCTTCCCCGGAATAGATTCTACGCTGTTCAATCTCAGCAGGATTCTGATTTCCAAGCTATTTTCCTTCCTGAAGTTTCGGATCTTCAAAGGCAGATATGAAACCTTCGTTATTTGCCGCGTATCATTATAAGCAGCATCTTAAAACGTTCAACCGCGTTAAGCGCGTGAGGGATTCCGGCAGGCATAATAATCATTTCACCGGCCTTAACAGTTTTAGGCTTTCCTCCTATCGTTATTTCAGCTTTTCCACCGAGGATATAAACTACCGCATCAAACGGCGAAGTATGTTCAGTGAGACCCTGCCCCTGATCAAATGAAAAGAGAGTGAGGTTGCCTACGTTTTTCTTCAGCAGTGTTTTGCTTACAACGGAACCGATGGCATATGTGACATCATCAGATAGATTAAAAGGCACACCTTTTGATATTACATCTTTATCATTCATTATTGCAGCCTCCTTCATAAAGGTGTTCGCGCTTTGTATAAGATCGCCTCTCCGTCTATGCGGTAACTCTTTACCGAAGCCGGAACAATAACTGATTTCCCCTGAGACATGTTCAACGGGTCGCCTTCCGAACCTGTAATGACGGCCCTTCCCTCGGTGCATAAAATAATTTCAGCATTTCTTCTTTGAGAACCGGCATATGTTCTGCCGCGGTCGATGGATATTTTAGAAAGAGTAAACTCTCTGGCCGGTGTCTTGTAAATATACTCATCCCTTTTCTTAACCGGCAAAATAACCTTAACCCGGCGATCCCTGAAATTCACAATATTCAAAAGCTCCCGGAGATCGATGTGCTTTTGCGTAAGTCCTCCCCTTATAACATTGTCCGAACCAGCCATCACTTCCAGCGCTACTCCTTCCAGATAGGCATGAAGCAGCCCGGCCGGAAGAAAAATGGCCTGTCCGGGATTCAAGCGGAAAAGATTCAGATAAAGAGGAGACAACGTACCGATATCGGACGGATATTTTTCAATAAACTGCGCAACACGCCCATAGGCCGGTTCATCATAAGTAAATTTTCTGACATTTCCGGCAGCTTCGGAAAGAACTCTTTTTTTCCGGTCTGAACCCATTCTCATCAGATAAGAAAAAAATATTTTAAGTCCGGATGAATCCGGTTTATTTCCAAGAGCGGTTATAGCTTTTGCAAGGCTTTTGGGACAAACTTTTTTAAATAAAACAACAATATCAGATACTTTTCGGAATCCGCACAAAACTTCGAAATCGGTCAGGGCACAAACAAGTTCCGGCTTTTGGTTTTCATCCTTGTAGTTTCTCTTGGAAGAATCAAAAGGTATGCCCTGTCTGTTCTCTCTCATGAAGCCCTCTTTTGCCATCGCCCGGTTCGGGTGAGCCTGTATGGAAAGAGGTTCCGAAGCCGCAATTACCTTAAAAAGGAAAGGAAGTTCCTCTCCATATTTTTTTGCGCAATTCTTACCGAGAATCTTACCCGGATATTTCCTTATGAGGCCGGAGAGGTTTTCCCATCCGACTTCAGTTCTTATCATGGAAGATCCTGAAGGGTGAGCTCCCATCCAGAGTTCGGCCTGAGGTTTATCGTAAGGCGGCTTTATCCCAAGAAGTTTCGGTATTGCAGTATAAGAACCCCAAGAATACTCTTTAATAATGTTTTTTAAAAATCTGATCCTGTTCATTATAATTTCTCTGGCGGTATAGCTCTTTTTTCCCTGTTAAAACCATAAAATATTTATTTGAATTTATTCTAATATTATCTATCCTCGATTGTCAATAACCTGGCAATCTATGCAAATGCCGTTTCTTGCTGTTTGCAATCTGTAACCATGCTGGTATAATAAGAAAAGTCAGGATATGTAGACAGAGAAAGCCGGGGATAACCGCCCTGGTTATCGAAACCTTTGCGTAACATGCTCTTTGGGATCGGCATTTGTAATGGTTTCTGCTGTTTTGGAAGAACTTTTTTATAAACATAACTACGCTCCCTGGTTGTCAATAAATAGACCAGGCAGAGATTCAATAACTGCTTCGTGGGCGAATACCACTGGGGCTGTCAGGGCTTAAAGGGCGGATCTGCTGCCATTGACTGAGTTTGGATATAGTTCTTACTTAACGGCGGAACCCTTTACCTTTGCCTGCCCTTTAATAAGATGTTACGTAAAGCTCTGTCGCTGAATGCTTGCCATTTGATTTTTTACCTCTATAAAGTTTTTCAGAGGAATAAAAGATGCCGCTGATTGTCAATGAAATATTTAACAGCATACAGGGAGAATCCTTGTACACAGGACTCAGGTGCACCTTTATAAGGCTTACAGGATGCAATCTCAGGTGCTCTTACTGTGACACAAAATATGCTTATATGGAGGGTACCAGCCTTACCATCGCAGAAATTATGGAGCGAATTTCAGATTATCAGTGCCCTCTGGTGGAAATAACCGGCGGCGAGCCTTTGATCCAGAGTGAAACACCGCTATTTATAATAAATCTTATTGAAAACGGCTATACTGTACTACTGGAAACTAACGGAACAATAGACATAAGCCATATTGATGAAAGGTGTATTAAAATTGTCGATATCAAATGCCCGGGAAGCGGTGAATCAGGAAAAAACATTCTTGATAACCTGAACAGACTTAACGTCAAAGATCAGGTCAAATTTGTAATAAGCAACCATGAAGATTATGAATATGCAAAAGATATCATAAAACAAATTCCCGTCGGGTTTTTAAGAGAAAATATACTTATCTCTCCTGTACCAGGCAAAATGGATTTTTCAGATCTTGTAAACCGGATATTGGAAGACAAACTGATGGTAAGGTTTCATATTCAATTGCATAAGATTATCTGGCCGGACATCAACAGAGGAGTTTGAAACCTTTGAATAACACCCCCTTTTGCCCGATTACTGTGTCAGGCTCAAATTTTAATCCTCGAAATACTAAATTGTATTCCTGTGGTTAAAATTATCGCCTTCCTTGTACTTGGCCAAAATTGTATGTTCAACAAAGGTCTCAGTATGAAAGGAACAATTCCATAATGAAAAAGAAAGCGGTAATTCTTTCAAGCGGGGGTCTCGATTCAACCACGGCAATGGCTATAGCAAAAAACGAGGGATTTGAACTGTTCAGCCTGAGTTTTTTTTATGGTCAGCGCCATTCATATGAACTGAATGCCGCAAAAAAAGTTGCGGAAGTATTGGGAGTGACAAAGCATCTTGTAATAAATCTGGATCTTGACAAAATTGGCGGGTCGGCTTTAACTGATAACATTGAAGTGCCTAAATCGAGAACTCTTATTTCAATGACCGGAGAGATACCTATAACATATGTCCCGGCCAGAAACACAATCTTTTTGTCCCATGCGCTCGCATGGGCCGAAGTCATTAAATCCTTTGATATATTCATAGGTGTGAATGCAATAGATTTCAGCGGATATCCCGACTGCAGGCCGGAATATATAGCCGCATTCGAGCAGATGGCAAATCTTGCAACAAAAGCAGGTATTGAAAGCAAAACACGTTTAAAGATCAGAACTCCATTGCTCAGCATGACAAAGGCCCGGATTATTAAGACAGGTATAAAATTAGGGGTGGATTATTCGCTTACCCACAGCTGCTATGACCCGGATCATGAAGGAAAGGCCTGCGGCCTTTGCGACAGCTGTTTTTTAAGAATAAAAGGTTTTGAAGAAGCAGGTTTGAAAGATCCTGCAAAATATATCGGTGTACTGTAAAACACAATTTTTCCAACAATTGTGAAGAGATACCATTTGACAAATTCTCTCCGTAAGAATATTAAAGACAATAATTTCATAAAATGTTTTAATTTGCTTGCTAACTGCCTGGCCAACATAAGCACTGGAGTAAGTTGCGATGAATCTCTTTAAAAAAAATCCGATGCTTTTTATGGGAATTGGAATAACTATCCTGTTTTTGGGGTTAGGTTTGATTCGCATGGATTTTCTCGATATCCTTGAACTCAAACTTTATAATGTAATGGTTGGGTTACGAGGTGACCCCGGTTCACAAAGCGATATTATAATCGTTGATATAGATGATGACTCGATTGAAAAAATAGGGCGCTGGCCTTGGCCACGCAACATACTGGCAGATGGTATAAAAAAAATAAATTCGGGAGAACCGAAGGTAATAGGGCTTAACCTGATACTGAGCGAACCCGAAGAAAGCACCGGATTAAAAACGGTTAAGGAGCTGGAAACGCTTTTTACGGCAACTTTTTCGGATAAAGCCGGCGAAAAAGGCATATCATATCTTCAGGCCCTGCAAAACACCATGGAAAGGCTTGATAACGACAAAAAACTTGCTGAAGCAATAAGGGAATCAGGGAAAGTCGTTCTACCGGTTTTTTTTAGGGAAACCATGGCTGGAGGCGGAGAAATACAAAAAGCCGATGCTTCCCTAACTGCCTATTCGATCCAGAAGATAAGAAGTCCAGCCGGTGCCGAGTACTACCGTGCTGATGAAATAGTACTCCCGATACCTTCATTTGTTGAAGCTTCAACCGGTTTAGGCCATATAAATTTCGGCAGTGATATGGACGGTATTGCAAGAAGGGAGCGGCTTGTTTATGAATACCAAGGTCTCTTCTTCCCGTCATACACTTTAAAACTTGCATCTGTTTATCTTAATATTCCAAGGGAAAAAATATCGGCCGAATTAGGTTCAAACGTCAACCTGGGCACGCTGAAAATACCCACCACCTCAACTTCCGAACTGCTGATTAACTTCAAAGGTCCGGGCGGCTCTTTCAAGCGGTTTTCATTCTTCGACATAATCAACGATAAAATCCCACCCAATGTTTTCAAAAACAAGCTTGTTCTCGTAAGCGCTTCGGCATCCGGGCTTATGAACCCAATAAGCACGCCCACTGATTCTGCCATGTCCATCGGCGAGTTTTCCGCACATACCATGTGGGCAATACTCAATAATAAATTCATTCAACAGCCATACTGGAGTCCTGTAGCCGAGCTAATCACGATTCTTATACTCGGTCTTTTAATCACCTTCCTTTTCCCGAAACTTAAAGCTATGTCGGCAGGCGTGACTTTCATTTCGATTCTTATTTTGCTTATAGGAAGTTCCCTTTTCTTTTTTATATCGAACGGAAACTGGATTCGCACAATATACCCTGTCCTTGAACTGACAATCGGTTATATAGGAGTAATAAGCCTTAAATATTTTGTAACCGAAACAAAAAAAGAGAAGATCGAAGGCGAATCAGCAGAAACAAACCGCATGCTGGGGATTTCTTTTCAGGGACAGGGAATGCTCGACATGGCCTTCGATAAATTCCGCCGTGTTCCCGTGGATGACCAGATGAAGGATATTCTTTATAACCTTGCGCTTGATTACGAAAGAAAGAGGCAGTTCAACAAAGCGGCATCGGTATATGAATATGTGGAAGAGCATGACAGCAAATTCAAGGATGTAACCGAAAGAAAAAAGAAGCTAATACAGGCAAGCGATACGATGATCTTCGGAGACGGAACTCTTGGATCCGCTCCGTCGGCAGACGGATTTCTTGCTACTGGCACTGGAACTAAACCCACGCTTGGTAGGTATGAGATACAAAAACAGTTAGGGAAAGGTGCCATGGGAATCGTCTACCTGGGGATGGACCCCAGAATAAACCGAACAACCGCCATTAAAACTTTCCGGTTCAGCGAAGAACAGAGACCTGAAGAAGTGAAGAAAATGAAAGAGAAATTTTTCAGGGAAGCGGAAAGCGCCGGAACTCTTTCCCATCCGAACATAGTAACTATTTACGATGCCGGAGATGATCAAAACCTGGCTTTCATTGCCATGGAATACCTTGAGGGGGAGGATCTTGAAAAATATACCCGAAAGGAAAATCTTCTTCCGATACCAAGAGTCATCGATTATGTTGCAAGCATCGCTGAAGCGTTGGATTACGCACACCAGAAGGGAATCGTGCACAGGGATATTAAACCTGCAAATATAATGCTCTTAAAAAGCGGCGTGGTTAAAATTACCGACTTTGGCATCGCAAGAATCACGGCAACTTCTCAGACACAGACCGGTGTTGTGAAAGGCACACCCTATTACATGTCCCCGGAGCAGTTCTCCGGAGAAAAAGTTGACGGAAGATCCGATATATTTTCCCTGGGAACAATGTTTTTCCAGCTCTTAACCGGGCGGCTTCCCTTCTTCGGGGAAAGCCCTGCAGCGCTCATGAACCAGATAATGAACGTTAAACATCCTGATCCGAAACAGATCAACCCTAAAATCGTAAAGCCCCTTGTAACTATTATCGACAAGGCTCTTGAAAAAAACCGGGGAAAACGTTACCAGAAGGCATCCCAGATGGCGGCAGACCTGAGGGAGGTCGGCAGAAGGATCGAAGCTGCTCTCGCAAAGATGAAATCAGGAAGTAATTAGCACATTCTTCTTTGCGCGAAATGCAAAGCTTTAATATATCGTTTCGACTTTAAATACTTGACCGCAATAAGTTTTTATTATATATTAGAAAAAAATTAATATCGGATCATTTCCTAAGCCATTTCATGCGGTGTTTTAATTCGTCGGTATAGGGAACATAGTTTACATGCTAGTAATCGAATCAACAGGCATCAGTGATGTTGGCAGAAAAAGAAAAGGCAATGAAGATGCCCTGCTCCTTGATGACTCAATGAATCTTTTTGTTGTTGCAGATGGTATGGGTGGACACAAGGCTGGAGAGGTTGCCAGCAATATTGTAGTCAAGACCATCCATGATTACATGAAGCGTTTTAATGATAATAGCAGCGAAGTTGAAGAACTGGAAGATTCTGACAACTCCCTTTCGAAATATGCCAACAGGCTTGTTTCAAGCATACATCTCGCCAACAAAGGAATTTACGGTTTATCCCAAACCAATGAATCATACCAAGGAATGGGTTCTACCGTCTCAGCGGTACTTTTCACGGAAGAGAACCTGATAGCCGCAAATGTGGGGGATAGTCCCATTTATTTGATACATGACGGCAGCATAGAGCTTCTTTCTGTGCCGCATACTGTTCTTGCCGAACAGGCGGCTATTGATCCCGAAGGGGCAAGAAAATTAGGCCCTCATTTCAGGCATATGCTTACCCAGGCAGTCGGTATAGGATTGACCCTCAAGCCTGACGTATGTGAAACTCCTTGCTTCAAGGGAGATATACTGGTATTGAGCTCCGATGGATTATCCGACAAGGTTACCCCTGAAGAGATACTTGAAACGGTGAAAAATGAGAAACTTCAGAAAACATGCCAGGCCCTTGTAGATCTTGCAAATGAGCGGGGAGGCGACGATAATGTGACCGTCATTGTTTTAAAGGTTAAAGACAAAAAAAATAAAAAGGGCGCATTAAGAGGGTTGCTATCAAAAATATGGAATATTGTTTATAACTTTTCTTTCAAATAGGTTAAATTAATGAGGTAATGCAATGCCGACTTTGACACTTAAATTCAAAGATTCTGTTATTTCCGAATATGTTCTTGAGAAGGAAAAATCACTCAATATCGGAAGGCGGGAAGATAACAATATCATTATCGACAATCTCGCCGTATCAGGACACCACGCCAAGGTAGACTCCGTTGGAGACGGCTTTTTGCTGACAGACCTTCAGAGCAAAAATGGTTCCTTTGTGAATGAGCAGTTTGTCTCTTCGCATTGGCTCAAACACGGCGATGTCATAACAATTGGCAAGCATACTCTTGTTTTTAAATACAAGGAAGGGGAGGCCAGAACTGAAGCTGCCGGCCCAGAAGACATGGATCAAACCATGGTCATGGATACAAGCTCGTATAAGTCAATGCTGGCTAAGAGCTCACCCGGTACTGCTTCAGCTTCACCGGCTGCAAAACCCCAGGAGAAAGAGCCTGTTGGGATTTTATCCTTCGTATCCGGCGGTGATGGAGAAAAGGAAATATTAAAAAAGCTTTTCAAGATCGGAAAGGCATCTACCAATGATATAGTAGTAGGCGGATTTATGGTCGGCCAGGTTGCCGCCACAATAAGCAAAAGACCGGGTGGTTATTTCATAAGCTATGAAGGAAGTGGTTCAAAACCCAAAGTTAACGGAAACTCTGTAAGCGAATCCGTTCAGCTTAAGGATTTTGATGTTATAGAAATAGGTTCCGTTAAAATGCACTTTTTTTTAAAATAGTTATCTTTTTAGTGTTCATTATAAATTGAAGCTCTCCTCCTCTATCCGCCTTTGGCGGATGAGGGTGGGTTTGACCTAAGTAAGTAAGAGGTTATTTCCCGTCTTTTTCTGACAGAAAATAATCACATAAGCTTACTTATCCCGTTTATCGGGGTTAAGTAGTAATGTCTGTTTTTCTTTCGCTCGTTGATCTGTTTTTGCCTGTTTCTTTACATCAGGCCCATTCCGATAAATGCAACCGTTTTGTATCTTCCTGATTATATAGGAAATAAATAATGCCATTTTTTCATCATCAGCCGATAAATCCTCCAGTAACAAAACCAAACACCACCTACACTGAAGGTGAAAATCCGGAGAAAGATGCCTGGCATACTGTTTTTTTTATTGAAAACCATCTTGATCACAATTCCTATCCGGAACAGGTTGCAACTCCCGAACAGGTTCGGTTCATGGTATATACCGAAGAGGATGAACGGTTTTATCCGTGTTCGGACAGGATGTTTGAAAGCATAATGAGTAGGAATAACCCGGAATTCGTACAGGCAAAATATGATGATGTGCTCAGGCGAATTCTTAATGTCATTGATACGCAGATAGAAGATGAAAATGAAAATGATTTTCTTAAAGCCCTAGTAAAAATAAAGTTCATGCACGAAACAAGGGATGTGATAATGCTTCCATCACGTCTCGAAAAGAGGCTGCTGCGCGTATTCATTAACCACTCGCATATCCAGTATCCTTTCTTAAGCGAAAAAGCCTTCCGTAACAAGTCGGCGGTGACCTCCATGAAGTCTGAACCTTTCAATAACGCCTTAAACTTGATTGATTCATCGCACCTGAAAGAACCTCCCAAAACGATATCAGAGATCAGGAAACTTACCGACTGTCTTGAAATGAAAAGACTTTTTACCATTTCCGTGGAAAACTCACTGTGGATGTCCGCCAAATCTGCGGGATATTCGGAAGAGGATTTCCTGAATATATTCGCCCGTAATTTCACCGGTAACGGAGCCGATCTTCTCTTTGATCTGTTGTGCATAAGGGGAAATAAAGAATCGCAGGAAGCGCGGAAAAAGATTTTATGGCTTACCGACGAAGCAGGCGAAGTTATGGCAGATATGGCTATAATTAAGTATCTTGTTAAGCTCGGCCATAAGATTATAGTAGTATTCAAGGATGGGCCGCTTTTCACAAAAGTCGATTTTTATGACGCACTGGAAGATGACACGCTGGCAGATGAACTCAAAGGGGCTATGTTCATAAGGGAGAAGAACCTTGGAAAAAACGAGATCATCAGAATCATCCGCAGTGACAACGACATAATAGCCATATCGGACGGAATAAGTGAGAACATAAATCTTCTACTGACATCAACCACCTTTGCCCGTTTTTTTAAGGAAGCAGATTTTGTTGTTTCGAGAGGGCATGACCAGAAAAGAAGATTTTTTGACACCCATTTTCAGTTCACACAGGATATTTTCAACATCTCCGAGGGTGAGAACGATTCTGTAGATATCAGTTACAAGCCGAAACATCCCTCGGTGATCAAGTTTTCCTATGGAGACCTTGAAAAAAAGGCAAGGATAATTATTGATCAGATGGCGGATGCCAAGAAAAAAGGCATGACTGTAATATTTTACAGCGGTATAATAGGTTCGGTTCCCGGTAAAATCAGAACGGCAAAAAAAATCATGTCGGTTTTTATACAGCGTCTCAAGGAGCAGTTTGCGATGACATCCATAATAAATCCGTCCGAGTATTACGAATCGGGAATGGATGCCGACGATCTCATGTATATGTGGGAAATGGTGCAGCGAAGCGGATTGATAGACATATGGAGGTTCCAGACATATAACGACATAGCTGAAGCCTTTCAGATAATGGGGAGAAAGGTTCCTCCTGAATGGGTAGGAAAAGACGCAACCTTCAGCACCGGTTGCACAAAGGAAATGAAAATTGCATGTGAAGTCCTTGAAAAGCACCCTGAAATGCAGGTTATCGGTCCTTCAAGGGAAAAATTCATGAGACGAAACGAATACGGCGTCGGCAAGATGTACGACAGGAGACTGGGCAACATATGTAAACTCTAAACCGGATCCCTTCTACCCGACTCAGGCCTCTGTCTAAGCTTGAAAAAAACGAAAACGCATAAGAGCAACTTAATTAATAGCCGGCGATTATTATCTTGCTTGTACAGTTACTTGATTTTATTCAGCTTTTCTAGAAAACTGCGCGCATTTTCAATATCTTTCTTCGCATTCGGGTGATTAGGATCCAGAATCAGGGTTGTTTCCCACTCCTTTATAGCTTTATCGAGATCCTGATTCATATAATAATTGACACCACTCATATAATGCTCGACAGCACGACCCTTGTTTTTATTAATATTATTAAGAAAACCAGTAATTTGTCGGACATTCTTATAATCGGGATCAACATTGTTGAACACAGCCAAAGCTTCAGCGTACTTTTTCTGGTTTTTCAACATACCTCCCATTTCATAATAAGACGCATTTTTTAAATCTATGGCATCTTTATTGACAGGATCATATTCGAGAATTTTTTCAGATGTGCAGGCGGACTGCTGATATTTTTTTGAACAAAAATAATAACGTGCTTTACGAATCTCCTGTTTTACATTTATGTATTCAGTCGGTTCTTCATAGGAAGGAGTTATTTCAGGCGCGACCTGAATCGCTTTCAGAGAAGGGAGCACAATGGTCATCCCTGGCGCAAGAGTTTCTTTATTAAGGTCATTAAAATAGGCTATTAAAAAATCTTTTGAGGAATCATTGTATACCTTCTGTGCAATTCCCTTTGCAGTATCACCCTTCTTCACTTCATAGACAATATTCTCATCACCGGTCATCCTGTGTTTGACATAGTCCAGCGCTTCTTTATGATCAGGGTTTAAGCTGAGCGCAAGCAGGAACTCTTTTAAGGCAGCCTTCATGGAATTATTCTGATAATACGAAACACCCTTATCATAATGATCAGAAGCAACCTTCTGTATCTGACTCTTAAGATATACTATCTGATTTAATACTGTCTCGTTATTCGGCTTGAAGTCATTCACAATTTTCAGGCTCTGCAAAGCCTTTCGCAAATCACCCATTTTTTCATACTCAACGGCCTTTTCCTCGTGCATAGTGATAAGCGTGTTAAATAATCGATCATTCTCCTGAAAAATTGTATTTGCCTTGGTAATGGTATTTGGCGTGGTAGACGACGTGGTAACCGTCGCACATCCTGTACCAAAAAGGATCAATGAAAAAGCTGTAAGATACAATACGCCCGGCGTATTCGAAAATATAACTTTCATTTAATCGCCCTGTCATCGAACACAGTTAATACCTTTTCAAATTTTTTCAGATCATACTCTCCGTAGATCATGAAGCGGTTGACCATGTAATTGTTTATGAAAAAAGGACTGCTGCCCTGTCTTACGGTAAATGCGCCGCGAAAACCGTTCTTTTTAAGCATAGCAACAACTATGTTGCTTGATTTTCCGTAGGGATAAGCCAGATATCTGCAATCTTTATTGGTATGCTTTTTAATGATATTTGATGATTGTACAATTTCTTTTTCGACCGCATTGAAGTACTCATTGAAAGATTCCTTCTCCTGGGCAACTGAAAGGTCACGATGGGTTATGGTGTGGCACTGGATATCAATCCCGTTGTCGGCTAACTCTTTTACCTGTTCCCACGTCATAGCTTTTCTGGCGCTTTTGATCAGATCGGTATATATAAAAAGCGTTGCTGGATAACCATACTTTTTCAAAACAGGGAATGCAATTTCATAGGCCGATTTCCAGCCATCATCAATCGTTATCACTACTGATTTCGATGGAATCTGTTTTTTGAAGTCGAAAAAATCGAACAACTGATCCAGTGAAAGAACACGATACCCTCTGTCCTTTAATAACTGCATTTGATCTTCAAAGGATGACTTGGTTACGGTCATTTTGTCTGTCTTATCGAGTGAAAAATTATGATATGAGAGTATAGGTACTGTTTGATATCCTCCGTATGTCAACCCTCCCTTTTCATAATGTATAAGGGGTATGATAATCTCCATTCCGGGGGTCACGCAGCTGATGCCATTGAAATCGGCAATAAGCCATTCCATGTTTGAATCATTAAGATATTGCCCAGCAAGGGAAGAAAGAGTATCGCCTTCCTGAGTGATGACAGCCGTATATCCTGGGAATACCTTTACTTTTGCATCAGACGGCCCAAGTACTTTTACATCAGACGGCTCAACAGACCGGCTCACCCTCACTTCGGGTGTAGCACACCCTGAAATCAAAGCGAAAATCATGATAAGCATGCAAAGATAATAACTGCCGCAATTTTGCATTTTATATCTCCTTTTCACAGCACCCTTCTGTACTACAGGCTCGAAATGCCTGTCACCTTAAAAGACTCAACAAGTTCAGATTTTCCTTTTAATTTTTGCGGCGCAATTGGTTCAACGGTAACTATCGCCCGGGTTAATTCATAGACACTTCTGCTTATGATGACTTCTCCGGAGCCGGCCAAACTATTTAAACGTGATGCCACGTTAACACTGTCTCCTATGACCGTGTATTCCATTTTAATATCTGAACCCAGATTGCCGGAAACAATAATACCGGAATTAATTCCTATGCCGATTTCCGTTAAAATCTTATTTCCGTTCTTTCCGGCTGTAATAAATTTATTCTGCATTGCCAAAGCTGCTCTCACCGCCCTTTCGGCATGATCGGCCCGGAAAATAGGAACTCCAAAAACACCCATGACCGCATCGCCAATAAATTTATCAACATATCCTCCGTATTCCAGAATAAATTCGGTGGCGATCCTGAAGTATTCATTTAACGCTTCTACCACCTCTTCAGGCTCCCTGCCCTCTGAATAGGCGGTGAACCCTCTGATATCAGAGAATATTATCGTTGCTTCACTGCGCTGGCCTTTTAGCCATGATTCTTCCGGATGAGCCATAATCATATCTACTACCTCCGGAGAAACGTAACGGCCGAAGGATTTCTGCATAATCGAATTCTTCCAAAGTTCCTGTGTCATAAAATTGAACGCATTTGAAAGGTCGCCGAATTCATCTCTACTTGTCATCTCAAGCCGGTACTGTAAATTACCCTTACCAATTTCCTTTGTCGCCATAACCAGTTTGGATATCGGACGGGCGAATTGGACACCTATCAAAACAGCGCTCACGATTCCGAGCACGACCATAAACAAACTCAAAACTAAAATAAACACGCTCTCTTTGCGGATTTGCTTTTCAATAAAATCCAGCGATATGCCTACATGCACAATACCGAGTTCCACATTTTTGAAAGCTACGGGCCGCGATAAATTAATGACTTTCGAACCTGCGCTATTAGTGTAATTGAAATACGTTACGTCATCCTCTGTGCTATAATTATCTATTTTTTCAAGTAACTGGTAAGGTTTGCCTACCATGGCAATATCGGTATGCGCCTTTATGACACCTTTCCGATCGACTATTAGTGCATAGAGAATACCCTCTACTGAGGCAGCTTCATTTATCAGGGTATTCAATTCAAGGATGCTTTCTTTTACCAATGGGTGGCGTGCGTTATTCACGAAATAGTTAAGGCTGGTCTTGCCCGTTTTTACTGTATGCTGATAAAGACTTTCCTTCTGCTTTGTCAGAACAATGTAACTTAAAATTATTATGGTCAACAGGATGATAAGTGTAATGGCAATGGCAAGTTTAACACGAATCGGCATATGAGAATATGACAGTCTATCTTTAAACGGCAGCTTCTTTTGAAGAATATGCGATTCCTTCAGTTCTGGTGACATAACATATGTTGTCGCTTTTTATTTTTCGGAACTTTTGAAGAACGTTCAATTTTGACCAGATAAAGGGAGCGTTATTAAATGCCTAGCTTCACATAGTTAAATAAATCCGGCGCCACAATTTTTATTTTTGCCACACAAGTATCTTATTAGGCGATTTATTTCTACTATGTCAAGAAATTAAAGGGTAAGATCTGATATGGATGCCGTTTAATAGCAATCAGGAAAATCTTAAATGGCCGGAAAGCCCCGCGATCTTCGGTGACGGTTCATTATTTTGTTTTTATTTAAACCCTCCACCTTTGGTGGAGTGACCTTTGAGGTTCTAACGATCCAGGTAAAATAATATAGGCTCACCATCCGGAAAGGTCTCGAAAGGGCAGATCGGAAGATGAAACTACGCATGATTGGGGAAGTTTATCGCATGTTCGATGGGACTGCAAATACCATGCTGATCATCAACAAAGAGAACTTGATTTGAAATAAATTATATACTGCTCCAACTGAGCTTTCCCGCTGCTCCCCCATGAGGGGCTACCTGAGGCTACCCGCTCTGCGGGTGATGTATCACTACAATGAGGTCATACTTATTTTTGTCAAGAGAAAATGTAGCGCATATCTTCTGTTTGAAAAAATTCCCATCCCTGCCCTCCTTCAGTACCGGTTGCACAAAGGAAATGAAAATCGCAGGTTATCGGCCATTCAAGGGAAAAATACATGAGACGAAACGAATACGGCGCCAGCAAGATGTAAGACCGGAGACTAGGCGATGCATGCAAACTGTAAACCTGTGCTCGTTCCCACACCGGCAGGATTCTATTTAGTGTCCATCCGGAAACCAAGCTCGGACACAGTTAAGTTTCCAATTCGGAAATAGGCAATTTTGGGCAAGCTCAAGGAAATCAAGGGATTGCGCGGAGACATACGCATAGTATATCGCACAAGAAATCCCACAGATTGACATAGAGATCGCTCAAAAGGGCCATTTCCGGATGGAAACTATTTAAATAATATCATTCCGAACGTTCGGGCATGTGGATCTTTCTCTGACCGTTTCTCAGACGCTTCTTTATCTTCATACGCTTAATTCGTCTGTTGAACATTTAAAGGAAGGGCTGCGGCAACCATATGGCGCGGCAGTGTGATAACAAATCGCGCTCCATGTCCGGGTTTGGATTCCACTGTAACGCATCCCCCGTGCTGTCGGATTACCTTGCGGGTGACAAAAAGTCCTATGCCTGTGCCTTTAGTCCCTTTGGAAGAATAGAAAAGCTGAAAAATACGGTGGATCTGGTCATCGTCCATGCCCGGACCGTTGTCTGAAATCTCTAATACTACCTGATCTGCATCACCGTGGGCGCAAAACCTTATACGGTGCTCAATGGATCGCTGGTCTTCGATGCACGCCTCCATGGCATTTTCCAGTATGTTAATCAGGGCCGGCCGCAGGATATCGTTGTCAACACGGAATTTTCCGATTTTTTTTGAAAAATCGGTTTCGAAGGCAATGTTGGCAGCCCTGATCCGTGCCTCCATGGATTCGGCCAGATCCTTGGCAAAGCGCCACACTTCAAGGTTCTCCAGCTTTAACTCCCTCTCCTTTGAGTAATAGAGAATATCCAGTACGAGCTTGCGGATCCGGTCAATCATAAGTTTGGTGACATCGATACCTTCCTCGATACGTGCCGGTTTGTTGCGGTAAAAGCCGGTTTCGATGAGGTAGAGACTGGCATCCAGGCCGGTTAGACAGCCCTTGAGACTGTGGGAGATAGTCCCGATCATCAGGCCCAGGGCCGACAGGTTGCCTTGCATGCGCCGTAATTCGGAAATATCCATGAAATAGCCCAGAACTGCGCGCCTGCCATCGTGGGCCACCGGAGTAACGGTTTCCAGCACCCAGTGTGTCTGTCCGTTTTTATCCCTCACACAAAACACGTATGGTGTGTCGCTGTAACCCTTGAGCATTGACACTGCGTTTTGACGTACGTAGTCGCGGTAGTCTTCGTGTACTAAATCCATAGGATCGGTGCCCATCAGTTCGTTTTCACTGAAGCCTGTGATGCGGACAAACTCCGGGTTGACGTATCGGAATTTTCCATCCTGTACAATGTAGCTTCCTATCAAGGCCTTTTCCCGGCTTTGGATCAGTTGTGTGTCGGCAATCCGCATTTCGGTGTTGTCACGAATGACCCCTTCAAGTGACAGGGGCTGGCCGTCTTTGCGGTCGCGCAGGACAATCCAGCGGTCCTGGAGCCAGCGAATTGTCCCATCTGGATAGGCCACGCGGTACTGCACCTCGCCCTTACTCAGACCAACTTCTATCGATTGACAAATGGCATTAAGAACTGTGTCGCGATCATCAGGGTGAATGTTCGGCATCACCTTTTCGGCGGAAACCCGGCGTCCAGCCTTTGCTGGCAGGCGGAATATTTCCCTGAAGGCCTTGTTCAGAAAAAGAAAATTCCGGGATTCCAGATCGTAGTGGTAAATGGCATCCTGGAAACGGTCGGCCAGGCGCTCAATGTCTCTAAAAATGTCGGCACGGGCCTTTTTAGCCGGTCGCCAGTTGGTTTTGATTTTTTCAGCCATTATGGTTCACGAAAGATTGATGAATATGAATTTGCTATTTACGATTTGCAGCATGCATTGCATTAATCGGCTTGTATGTCAAGATTAACAAGGCATTTAATGCTGTGGTCGATGTTTTGGAAAGGCCGAACAATACTTCTGCCGCTCCTGCAGCGTTTCTTCGAGCGTTTTAACCGTTGACACACTTTAACCTATGGTTATAGGTTATTGCTAACCAGAGATATCTTGATACATAAAATAACCCGTTAAGATCCATTGGTGCACCCGCAGCGCCTTATGACTATCTATAGTCTTAACCCATTTAATACAGGGATACTTTCAATAAGCTTGAAGTACTTCTGAACTCCTGTAACAGTCTCTCCACGCTGCTCAATCTCTGCCTCGCTTATGGGACCGATTTTCCCGGAAGCATATTTCAGATAGCGGATTTTATTTGGTTCTATGCCCATGATTCTGGTGCAGGTGGCATCAACAGCCGGAGAGTTAAGTCCCATAATAATTACATTCGAACGGATGGGGTCACCCATGATCGGGCCGTCGCCTTCCATGCCGACAATTCCATCAACAATAGCGAGCTGTGGCTTGAAAGTGGCATTGATGTCATATATGCACTCATTGATGCCGGCCCAGTGCAGCAAATTCTTTGGCCAGCCATAAACGATACCCGGCATGACGCCGAACATGTTTTTCATGGACAGTGTCACTCCTGCCCAGTGGTGGGTTTTCATTTTGGGCATTGATACAACAATGTCCGCTTTGTAAATCTCTTCAGGGAAATAAAAATATTCCAATTGAGATGTTTGACCCTGATTTCTGGCTTTAACAACTGAACTCTCGTTCAAATCCACAAAAGGAATTCTGTCTTCATATAATATATCTGCAAGCCCGGATTCTTCGAGATCAATAAATGAATCACGTCCATGTCCGGAGGCCTCGGCAACAAAAACTTCAGCCGCTCCCATGCTCAAAAACGCTTCAACTGCCCCGCGAATGACTAATGGGTGAGTATAGATGTGCTCAAGATGCTTTTGAGGCTTAACCAAGTTAGGCTTCAAGAGAATTCTTTTACCCTTTATCACCTCCGTGCGTATCCCGAGTTCCCTGAATCCGGAAAGAATTACCTTGCGAATATTCTGATCATAGCCGGATACCGAAGCGATAAAAACTGAAGCTCTGAGTTCTCTGTTTCCTGTAAAATACCCCGGTATGATACCTTCTGCAGCAGCACCAGCAGCTATCACAGCACCGGATACTGCTGTTGCACCAGCCACTTTCAGAAACTTGCGTCTTGTCCAAATTTCAGGTGAATTTTCTATCACCCGATACTCATCGTCCATTTCCAGTACTTTCGAAATTTTGAGATCTCCGGCAAATTACGGCTGCATTATAAACCACGAAAGATTACCTTCCGTATTATACGCAATTACCAACTGCGATAGCAGCAAAGTATCATAATGGCCGTATCTTCGCTGTAATGATAAAGAATTCAAAATGCGCTCGCATTTACCTCTGATTTTAACTGACCATGCCCCGAGACCAAAAATCCCCCAACAGAGCGAAAGAGGCGTTTGCAGAATTGATAATTCTTTATTTAGGTAATCTATGCTTTTCGCAATTTCATAGTAGTGAACAAAATCCGACAATGCGCTGAGCGCCAGACCTGTATGTTCCGGCGTTGGTGAAAGTTCCCGGTTGAATACCGTAGGATTACCATAGTTCCATCCGCCAGCGGGGAGCTTTCTGTCCAGAATCATTCGAACCGCTTCCTGAACGCGGTCATGACCTGCGTTGCCAGTTGCCTTCAATGCAAGGATCGCCATTGATGTCGGCTCAATCCATGAATGGGTGTTTTCAATCCAGGACCATCCCCGTATTGAAGTATCATGTCCGTAAGGAGAATTTTTCTCCCTGGGAAAGTGAAGGCCCGATGTTTTGATCAGAAATTTGGCTGCACGTTTAATTTCATTTTCGTACCCCCCGGTTCTTTTCCATGCCAGAACGGCCAACGCGGTGGGCCAATAAGCATTCTCTAAATCTTCAGCTACTGGTATGCTGCCATCAATAAGCTGACTCGCAGCAAGACGATTGCACGCATTTCCAATTAAATTCCGGTAAATATTTCCTGTAGACAGAGCGAGGATGCTCCATGCAGTCACGTCAGGCCGGAACTTGCCATTTTGCCGCTGGGCAAACCCTCCTCCTTTCAACGACCGACTTATAATTATATCAATGCATTTTGGAATTAGTCTATCCGAATCCATATTTATTCCTAACAGACGCTAATATTTATGTATTTTTCTGTCAATATAAATATTCTTGGAAATACACCGATATCGGATATATGTCATTGACACATAAAGCTATTCATTTTATGCTTATTAGTAACAGAAATTTGGAACCTGACATCATGAAAAATAAAATTACATATCAAAAGTTTTTTTTAACTGCTGCCTCTTTTTTTCTTGTATGTTTTCTTCTCCAGTGCTCTTTTCAAAAAGTGGCTTTATGGGACAGCGGTGAAAAAGAATCAGGTCTTTATTATTATGAACTTGAAGCCCTCGCCTCACGTGTGGAAACAACTTCGAAAAAAGCCTCCCCTCCCGACGGGACACTTCTTATAACTTATCCTTACAACGGTTCTATCTTTCCTCCGGAGATTGCTTCCCCGACGGTCACGTGGAAAGATGAGGATCCACGGTCCCGGTTCTGGCTCGTTTCCATTAAGTTTGAGGATGGGCGAAAACCCATTTTCATTCTGACGAATCAACGGTCATGGATGCCCGAAAGGAGAACCTGGGAAACCATTAAAGATCATTCAAAGGAAAAGATGGCGATCCTTTCCGTTTACAGCCTCACGGACAGAGAATCGGGAATCATTCTATCCGAACACGCTATTTCAATAGGAACATCCAAGGACTCTGTAGGCGATTCCGTTTTCTTCCGTCAGATTCCCATCCCTTTTGCTGTTGCAAGCAAGAGCTTTGAGAAGACCCGGTGGCGTCTCGGCGACATTTCCTCTTACGAAAAACCGGCTACAGTTATGACAGGTATATCCGTCTGTGCCAGTTGCCATGTATTTTCTTCCGATGGGAAATGGCTAAGCATGGAATATAATTACGGTAACGACAATGGCGCCCAGTTTATTACGCCAGTCCGTAAAGAAATCATTCTTAAGAAAGAGGATTTTTTTACATGGAGCGATTTTCCGAGGAGAGGTGTCATACCTCCTACGCGGGGACTTTTTGGCCGTATGTCTCCTTCTGGCCGATATGCCGCCGCGTCTGTGAACGAGATTTCTTACGCTGCAGTGATGAATGACGCAGCATATTCGCAGCTTTTTTTCCCAACTTTCGGTGTTATTGCAATATATGACTCAGTCAGCGGTTCGATACAACTTCTACCTGGTGCCAGCGATTACAGCTATGTACAGGCAAACCCGGTCTGGAGCCCGGACGAGAAGCACCTTCTCTTCTGCCAGGCAAAGACGAAAAACGAGTTGCACAGTAACATCCGGAACGTTACGACAGTGTTCGAGAACAGAAATATTCACCAGTTGAATGAACTTTACAACATCCGGTTCGATCTTTACAGAATTCCATTTAATAATGGGTGTGGCGGCACCGCCGAACCCATTAAAGGAGCATCCGGAAATAGCATGAGCAATTACTTTCCCCGCTATTCTCCGGATGGGAAATGGGTCGTTTATACCAAGAGCCGTTCGGGGATAATGCTCCAGCCGGACAGCAATCTCTGGATCGTTCCCGCCGGAGGAGGTGAGGCAAGGCAGATGCAGTGTAACCGGAATTTTTTCAATTCCTGGCACAGTTGGTCGTCTAACGGCCGATGGCTTCTGTTCAGTTCCAAGGTTAACGGGCCCTATACAGAAATTTTTCTTACCCATGTTGATGAGGAAGGAAAAGACACACAGCCAGTCCTCCTCTCACGTTTCAACGATCAGGGTTATGCGGCAAATGTTCCTGAATTTGTTCCAGTCCATTCCGACGCAATTCGAAGTATCAAGGTTTTAGATCCCTGAACCGAAAGAGCTGGCATATTCCCCGCCAGCCTGATGCGGGATCTGCGAATAACTGACATCCGCCGTGTTGTGTTATGGCCATTGATCAGATATATTTCAACAGAATAAAATTATTCTTTTACGAGCTCATCAGATTTTACTTTAAATTACAGTCGAGTCTTTCTGGAGCCACATCAACGACCTCTATCTTTCCGCTGCCAATTTTTTTCCCGTCGAGAACTTCCGCAAGCTCCTCGCTTGTCCCTTTGTAAAGGAGATCGAGCACAAGAACGCCGCCGGTTTTATTCCATCCTTCTTTTTTACTGCTCGCAACTTTTTCCATTTTTTCAATGGTTGTAATAACCATTTTTGAGTCCTGGAAAGATTTTACTCCTGTTATATGCAGCTTAAGAGGAGATCCGTTATTGAGGAAACCCTGGAAGGAATTTGTTATCGCATCAACTATGTATTCATCCACAGCTTTTTGAACAGTCATCTGTATGGCATTTGTAGCTCCGGTAAGAGGGCTCATATGAGCTGAAACACCGTTTTTCACAACAGAACCCAGAATAAGTCCCGTCTGTGTCTGGATAACCTTTAACTGGAGACTTGCCTGTATTGATTTCAACCCCGAGTCGGGATAGGCTTCTCCCGCATCCTGGGCAACCACCTTTCCTACAATAACATACTGAGCCCCGAACTTTAGCCCGAGAGCCTTGGCTGCGTTTGCATTCCCCGCCAGTGCCTGTCTTCCCTGGTTATTATGCATGACAGCATCGACCTGAGACTTATCCACAAGCTCAAAACCTTTTGCTCCAAGCATTGAGGACATTTCGGTTGAAGCAATGCCCATTCCGAGATTGTCCATGCTCTTATAATCCTCTTCGACAAGAACCATGAGTTTCGGGCGTTCCATGCTATCAAGGAGAATCTTCATCGCAATAAGGTCATCTTTGATTTTATCAAGTGAAACGGTTGCATTTATGACTATCCTGAAAAGGTCCCCTTCTTTTTTTTCCTTTAAAACCGAAAATCTTTTTATATAGCCCTGTGTTTTGGAAAATATCTTGTCTTTTTTCAGTTCAAAATTTTCAACCTCTGTCTGCGAATTGATAAAGACACCAACTGCCTGCTCGACTGCCGAACGCTGGGCTTGGCGTATAGCATCGTCCCTCGATATGGAACTTGTACCTTCTGTCTCGATTAACTTGTCTTCAGCAAAAGCCCATCCGCAAAAGATCAGCAATCCAGCAAATACAGATATAAGTAAGGTTAGTCTTTTCATCAGTTTAAACCTTTCACATTATCAACCTGCGTTTTATATGCAGAGTCAAGTTCAATACATTTTGAAAACAATCTTCTTGCATCCTTCTTATCACCCCGGTCCAGTGCATCAAGTCCTTTCGAAAAATAAAGGGCGGCATTTATATCCCCTTCACTCTTTACCGAGGGAGGGTTAAAAGTCACTTTCATTGATCTAGCTATCTTTCCGGCGAGCTCCATGGCTAAATTAATAATACCGCCGCTATCTCCCGCAATAGATTCCGCCATTACTACCTCGCTTGTTTCAACTTTTATGATCCTTACATCCATTCGCACCTGATTTCCAAGCACCATGAAAGAACCGAAAACAATCGATTGCGCGCCTAGTATTTTGCCGGCTCTTACCGCAGTTGATTGGTCCACGCTTCCGCTCTGGCTCAGCGCAATTTCTTTCAACAGGGCCTGGATCTTATCCCTTTCGATAAGCTGAAGCGATGTGCTGCTGTTTTTAAGATCTGTAATAAGCATGGCCGAAAGGCCCTTGCTTAAAGGGGCATGCCGATCCGGATCAGTCACCGAATTGTTTTCAAAAGGCAGAACCGCCATTGTTTTAGGAACCTGATTCACAACGGCTGCAAGCTCATCTTTGACTTTAATATCCTCCTTCTTTACTCCGGCGCATCCGACAAAAAGGATAATAACAAAAAGAATGGTTATAATGGCAAGCATACAAAGTCTATTCATTAAAGCTTCCTTCGTATTATATTGTTAGGCAATATATTCATCATTGAGCGCTTATGCTTCACTACATTGCATTTGAATCTTTGAATCCCAATAAAAATCAACAATTCTTTTTGAGATTATCCTTATTTTTTCCGGCTTTCATTAACCATGGAATTATTCCATTAATGGCCTCCGCCTCCGCCTCCACCTCCGCCTTTGCCTGCGTCCGCAGCTTCTTTATCGGAAGCTGCTTGAGAAGTCTCGGCTACGCTTAATCCTGCTTCAGAAACCGCTGAAAATTGAGCAGCCGACATGCCTGATATTGCGCTCACACCCGGAGAACCTGATCCGGGACATGAATCGGCTCCCTTCTGTGCAAGGATGAAAAGAGGATCTTCCTTCAGAGACATGGCGAAAAAGTCTTTTGCTTCTTTCCAATTTCCCGAATCAAGGGCATCAAGAGCATTACCATAATAAATCAGAGCCTTATATGCTTTTGTATGCGGAACGCCGATTTCTTTGCTTTCATAATCGGATAAAGTCATCCCAAGGATTTTTGCTGTATCCCTTACAATGATCATCGGAAGCTCGAAAAATTTATCCTTATCAACAGAAACGGAAGCTGATCCTTTAATATTTCCTTTTCCTGAGGAAGCCAGTGTAGTTACAGCTCTTATACTTCCGGAAGAGAGGTTTCCGACTATCATGTTTTCAGCCCCAAGAAGCTTGCCTACTCTTGGAGCAGTTTTCGGATCCACAATACCAGTCTGCCCGAGTTTCATCTCTTCTAACAATGCCTGTAACCTGACCCTTTCAATGACTTTGATGGATTTAATCTTTGACAGATCAGTTATTACCATAGATGCAAGCCCTTTCTGGAAAGCACGAAGGCTCTTATCCGGTGAAAGATCCTGGTAATAACAAACAGCAACTGTATTTGAATCCGGTTTCAACGCCGACAGTTTTTTTTCTTCAGCCAGAACCTTGGCAGCCACCTTGTGGCTATGAGCAATCTGAAGCAATGTAAGCTGCCGCCTGATTTCTCCTTCAATAAGGGGCTGGACTCTGTTTCTGTAACTCTGCCATACCTCTATTGCTTTTTCATAATTCTCTTTGTTCAGCCAGGCAAGTCCAAGATAATATGTTGAATATGGATCCCCTGGTTCATTTTTTAAAGCCGTTTGAAATTCAACAATAGCTTCATCAAGGCGGCCTGTCTTTAAATATGCAAACCCGAGCTTGCTGTGCCCGATAGCGGAATTGGGCTGCTTTGCAAGGTACTCTTTATAAAGCGGTATAGCTTCGTCATAATTTTTTGTCCCGAGCTTCAGTTCAGCCTTGGTTAATTCGGCAATCCCGCCACAACCAATCAAAATCATAAGGCCTGTTATAATAAATCCATATATGACTTTTTTACTGTTCATCATTGCTATCTCCCTCTCATGAGTAAATTAATAAAATTAGCTTTCTGCGACTTGATGCATGCATCGCATTAATCGTCTTGTATGTCAAGTTTAACCAAGCACTTCAAATCGTTAAGAGATCTCGAACTTTTTACAGGTTCGCATTGCAGGTTAATCGTCATACTATTGCGGATACGCCGACCCAACCGGCGTATAGGCCTCCTGAAAAACGGATTCTTTCGTCTAATTCTCTGGAACCACAACCGCAGAGTTGACCCAACTGATACCAATCGCCCCGACATATAAAATATCCACACCCGTATACCCTTCACCCTGCAGAAATTCCGTAACCGTCTCATCATTCTCCGTCCTTATGCCGACCGCAGCATATAAAGATGCTTCAATCCTGGATGAATGCTTTGCAGTGGACATGTTTAAAACAGAGCTTATATCCGGATAATTGGCGCCGGGACATATACTCGCAGCATTTCAGGCAAAATTGAACATAGGATCTTCCTTAAACGCTATACCGAAATAAAAGTTTATTGCATGCGTTAAGTTATGGTTTATCCTGATATGAATCTATATTGATATTTTTACACTTATATACCTATATTTTCAAGTGTAAAAAGTCTCACAGCATTTGTATCAAAATTCACATTTATAATCCAAATAAATGATATAGTTCCAATTGGCTGAACCCCGATAAACGGAATAAGTAAGTTTACGAGATTATTTCCTGCCTCTCTTTTCGGTACCCCCTTGAGGGGTGGGAAAACACAGAAAATAATATCAAAATTACTAAAAAATTTGAAGTGTCACTTGAGAATATGCTAACATTACAGCATAATATTTCTTACTGAATATATTTTTACTGTTAGTCATGGAGGCAAAAGATCATGAAACCTGACTCAAACTTAATATCATATAAGGCATTTAGATGGAAAACTATTGCATCTATTATCCTTTTTGTTCTTTTTCTTCCGGCTTTTTCCTCGAGCATCCAAGATGAAAGATTCTCTTCCTTTATTGAAACATACCCGAACGGGCGGATTGACTGGGAAAAGGGTTTTATCTACGGGGTCGGAAGGGGCTATCTTCATCTGAACAATGATTCTGAAACATCCGCCCTAAGGGCAGCGCAAGTTATCGCCTCGGGTAATATCCTAAAGATTGCGGCCGGAATACGCATAGATGACCGGCGGACACTCGAGACCCTCGGAAAAGACCGTGTAATCATAGAGTTGAAAGCTCTCGTTAGGTACAAGGTGCATAAAAAAGAATTCATAAAAGATGTAAAACAGCCTTATTATGAGGTCACATTGCTGGCGCCTCTGACAGGAGTTGAAGGGCTGACTTCAATGCTGATAACGAGGTTGAAGACAGTACCCCTCGATTGGATGAACCTTCCGAAATCCTCCTTGGGAGCCGACATGGAAGATGAAGATAAACCGTGGCTTGTGCTTGATGCGAGAGATCTTCCGAAAGAAGGGCGCGTTAAACCGGCGGTTTTCCCGAAAATACTTAGTGAAACAGGCGAAATTGTGTATGAATCAGGAACAACCGATGAATCCGCACTGATTCAAAGAGGCATGGCACGATATGTTGTATCGGATGAACCGAAGGAAGGACTCATGTCAAAAAGAGAATCGGTGGAACATATACTCGAAAGAGCCGGGTTCATGATCACAACAGGTGAAGCTGTCGCCGGAGAACCTGAAAAAAGGGCAAAAAGGAAAAATTACATCGTAAAAGATGTAACGCAGTCTCAGGGTTTGATGAACACCAACCTCCTGATCAGCGCTTCAGACGTGCATGAAATCAAATCCGAAGACGCTTCAAGCCGCATATTGAAGCAGTGCCGGGTCATAGTCATAGTGTCAAGCCCGATCGGAGGAATAGAGGGGAACATACCAAGATTTTTGGCAAAAAATACCAGATGATTTCCGCTAAACGGCTTAACCGCATCCAGATAATATTTTCGATTCTTTTAACGGCTGTTTTAATATCCTGCGCGTGTGTCGCTTACAATTACGGCCTTTTCAAAAGAAGCGATAATTATCTTTATGATCTTCACATAAAATGGCGCGGCAGGGATAAGGTCTCCGGTAAAATAGTTCTTCTCCTCATGGATGAAAAGAGCGCAAGCGAACTCAACAGGCGCAAGGATTCGTGGTCAAGAAACCAGCTTGCCGGCGCCATCCGTAATCTCACAAAGGCCGGCGCCGAAATAATCGGCATTGACATGGTGCTTTCATCACCCGATCTTGATCCCGAAGCCGACATCTCTCTTGCCAAAGCGATCAGCGATTGCAACAATGTTGTTCTCGCAAGGGTTTCGGCTTCTCCTGCCGGCGAAATAATGCCTTTTCAGTTATTTGCGGACGGCATGATAGGCGACGGGTTCATAGACGTACCTCTGGATGAGGATGAAATCCTGCGAAAAGTCCGCTTTCTGGACGCAAAACCACTTCCTGACGGGAATCTCCGGTTATCACCTTCCTTCTCTCTGGAACTTGCCAGGTCATTTTTAAACATAGATTTCAATTTCGATTTTTCAGACAATGATTTTTTTGAAATGGGTTCCAAAGACGGAAAGAAACTGCGTCTTCCCTATCCGGAACTCTTAATCAACTACAAGGGCGACTATACTTCATTTGAACGGATATCTTACGCTGATGCGGTAATGAACCGTTTTTCTCCCGGCAAAGTAAAAGGCAGAATCATTATTATCGGAAGCAGCCTTGCAACCCATAAGGATTTTTTCAGCACTCCTTTTACAAGATTCTACAACCCTGCCGGCGAATACGGGGAAAAGTTCGGATCAGTAGTAAAAGACATCTTAGGCGGCAAAGATCCCGGAATTGCCTGTCACGCCTATGCCCTGGAAACAATACTCAGCGGTGAGTTCATTAAAAAAATGTCTGAAAACAGGGTGCTGCTTCTAACGCTAATCACAGGAACGGCAGGCCTGGTTTTTTATATTCCCGCAATAGGATTTGCCGGAGAAGCCGCCCTTTTTTGCATAAGCATAGCTTCGATTGTTTTCTTTTCCCATCTCATCTTTTTGAAACGACTTCTCTGGATCGATATTTCCCCTTTCATCGGGATTATTACAATTCAGTTTGTTGCGGGAATAATGGTTCAGAAACATTTTGACAAAAAGAAAGCCGATTTTATCACAGGACTATTCGGTCATTATGTTTCACCCGGTGTTGTGGAAAACCTGATAAAGGGGGATATTGAGGCAACGCTTAAAGGCCATTCACAGGAGGTATCGATTCTCTTTTCGGATCTGAGAGGTTTTACAACCCTTTCCGAGGAGCTCGGGGCAAAAGATACAAGCCGCCTGCTGAACTCTTATTTCGATGCCATGATCCCGGTTATTTTTAAACACGGAGGAACCCTCGACAAGCTCATGGGCGATGCGATAATGGCCTTTTTCGGCGCTCCCGTTTATTTTCCGGATCATCCGGTCAGGGCTGCGAAAGCATCTCTCGACATGCTCGCCGCATTGAATAATCTGAGGCATTCGGACGTAAAAGGTATGGACAGGCTGAATCTCGGAATCGGCCTCAACACCGGCACTGTAACTATCGGGAATCTAGGCAGCAACGAGTTCATGGATTATACTATCATTGGAGATGCAGTCAACCTGGCATCACGTCTCGAAGGTCTGAACAAGGTTTACGGCACGAACATCATCGCAGGCGAATCCGCGATACCGGGCTTCGGCGGTCAATTCCTTTTAAGAGAGCTCGACATCGTGAGAGTAAAAGGAAAGGAGAATTTCGTCACCATATTTGAGGTGGCGGGTCATGCCGGAAATGCCGATGAAAAGGCGGTCGAATCGCTGAGCCTGTTTCATGAAGGACTTCTTGAATACAGAAAAAGAAACTGGGAAAAAGCGGAGGAACTGTTCAATAAAACGCTTGAACTTAATCCATCCGACGGACCGTCCGGTCTCTACCTGAAAAGAATTGAAAAATTCAGGATCTCCCCTCCTCCCGATGACTGGAACGGCGCAGCCATATTTGAAAGCAAATAATTTACCGGAAATGCCCGCATCCAGCTGTCATTCTCACCACCGATTGAGTCAGGTTAAATAACACGGGCAACTCCTGACGCATCAAATTACTTCACTTAAATAAATCTTCCAGTATAAGTTTAAGTTCATGTCTTGATCCGGCTCTTATCACTTCTATATTGTATTCTTTGCCTGCTCCTTCAAGAAAGAGGTTCCTCACCCCGATTATTCCGCCGAAAGAACCGGCATCCTTACCGTTTATTTTCTGGATTATATCTCCGTTTACAAAACCCGCCTTATCGGCCGGAGTCCCGGGTGCAACAAATACGATTTCAGGATGACCGTCTCCCGTTATGCCGATAAGCATTCCGCTTTTATCTTCCGGAAAGCCGCGGTCAAAATCTTTCCCTTTTTCTATTATTACCCGCTGCCTTTTATAATCGAGATATACGGTAAAGTGACGAAGAAGTGTATTTCCGATATTCCCGATAATCTCCCTGCTTACATTTGAACCTTTCCCCATAATCAAGGGGATGTTTATGAGCGGATTTAAAACCTTATACCCGCCAAGTTCCATTGTCCTGAACCTGACAGTTCTCTCTCCGTGCTGTCCGCCCAGATCGGCGCTTATTCTTTCGACTCCTTTTTTCTCCAGCAGACCGTTCTCTTTGGCATACGGATAATGAAAAGAAACATCAAAAGCACCGATATCAAGTGTCCACCGGCCCTCATATTTCCCATCAACAATTGCCGGCAGGCTGAATATTTTATTCCTCAAAGGCGCGTCTACTACCCTGCCCTCACCCTTGTATTCGAAACGGTCAGGATGATAAAATGATAAAATCCCGGAGGCATAGTCGATTTTAACAACAAATCTCGACAAAAAATCATGCCCCATTATTCCAACGACACCTGAATCGTATAACCTGTCCGAAAGCCCTTTGTATGAGAAGATCTTCTGGGAGTTAAAATGTATATCCCCGACCTGGTATCCGGGCAGGGTGACAAAAGAGAAATCAAAAACACTCGCAATCCCGAATCCCTTTATTTCTCCTTCGGGTGTGAGCCCCAGTTTATTTGCGTAATCCGCATCTATTATTGACATGCTCGCACCGTTATCGAGCAGCCAGAGCCTTGACTCACCGTTTATAGTCACAGGAAGGTAAACGTTGTTCTCAATAAATGTAAAAGAGATGCTGCTTGAGTATTCATTATTTGCAAATTCAAAATCCTCTATATCTTTTGCAGGCGGTTCAAAAAGAGCTCTGTCGGTTTTCACGTTAAAATCATATCTTTCAAGCTGGACGGTCTCTTTTTTCTCTCTGGGAAGAATCTCGGTCTCCTCATGAAACGGAAGTAAAATTCCATCTATTCGGCGGTAGTCCGAATAAAGCGTATGGATTTCGACATCCGGCTGCTTCAATATTGTCTTTGCAGCATAATAATTATCTTTGTTTATGAAAAAGAGCATATAGTCATCGTTAATGATATTGGCCATTTTAACCAGGTGGCAGTCAATTCTTCCCGCCTGCCTGTCTCCCTGATAAGTCAAAATGAAGTTTTTTGTATCGGGCTCCATGTGATCATAAACTTCAAGAAGCGCTTTCACTTTTCTTCTTTTAATAGTCTCCTCATCCCTGTGGATCTGCACTTTACCGTTCGTATCCACAGACCAGCTTACCTCACCGTCATCTCCGAATACCTGTTTTATGACTGTGTAATCTTCTTCCAAGCGGTATTTAAGAGGTATCTCTTCCCACGTCCTGAATCTTCCTTCAAGCCCGTCAAAAGTCGTTTTTCCCTCTATATAACCCGACTTGATTTTTTTGAGCTTTTCCAGACCTCCGACAGCTTCGTAATGTTTTAATAAAATCTCACGCGGATCTGTAAGGCTGTCGGCGGCATAACAGGTCAGGGTCAAAAGCATGAAAACCGGAATTATTCTTGTAATAACCCGTTTTATAAAAATCATTTTTAAATCTCCGATATTTTCCTGCCATCTTAGCATATGCGATGCTTTACTCCAAATAAAATTGCCGGGCCCTTAAAAGTCCTGATTCCCCTTTTCGTCATTTCCACAAAAGCAGGGTACTCTGTGAAGCACAAGCGCTATCCAGTTTTTTTAAATACTTCTGGAATCCCGTTTTCATGGAAGTGACAGGATTTTCGTTTTAATAATGAGATTGTAAAAATTGACGGTATTGAAATAATGGAGTAATGAGTTTTTATCATTAATTTATTCCGGCAATACCGGGTGAGGACCAAACATGATAAATAAAAACGAAATTATCAAAAAGGCTCATGAATGCGGTTTCGGAGATATCGGATTCACCTCCGCCGAGCCATTTGACTCCCAGAAGGAACTTTTACAGGAAAGGCAAAAATATTATGAGCCGTTTTTCAGGGTCGGGCTTGATCTTATTGCAGGTACTGATCCGAAAGCCATCCTTCCGGAGGCAAAATCGATTATCGTTTTAATGGAAGTTTATTTTAAAGAAGCCTTTCCCCGAACAATGGAAAATTATTTTGGCCGCTGCTATCTTGATGATGACCGTGTAACAAAGGACGGATTATCAAAAAGAATCAAGGCATTCCGCTCTTATCTGAAAGACAACGGCATCGATTCGAAGGTCCCTTTCAACCTTCCGCACAGGCTGGCGGCAGCGCGGGCCGGGATGGGAACTTTCGGAAAGAACTGCCTTTTTTATTCGAACAAGATTGTACGCAAAGGTTCTTGGGTTCTGCCTGTAGCCGTTGTTGTGGACAAGGAATTTGCGCCCGATGAGCCGACACTTGAGGTCGGATGCCCCGATTGGTGCAAAAACTCATGCATTATTGCCTGTCCAACCGGAGCGCTGAAAGGCCCCCGCAAAATAGATCCTTCAAAATGCATCTCATTTCTCACGTATTACGGAGAAGGAATAACTCCGATCGAACTCCGCGAACCAATGGGACTATGGATATACGGCTGCGATCATTGCCAGAATGTATGTCCCCGGAACGCTCCGTGGCTGAAAAAAGATCTCCCGGCCAGCAAAAAAGTAGCCGGTATTGCTGATGATTTCAGGCTTGATAAATTGCTGCATATGGATAAACCTTATTTCAATGCCAGGATATGGCCACACATGTTCTACATGTCCGATAATGATATATGGCGATGGAAGATGAATGTTGCAAGGGCAATGGGAAACAGCCGTGACGAAGAGTATATTCCTGACCTTCTGAAGGCATTTCAAAATAACGACGATGAAAGGGTCTTGGGCATGATTTCATGGGCGCTTGGACGGATAGGAAGCACGAAAGCTAAAAAAGCATTGGATGATATTCTTCCCCGAAGCTATGGGATAGTCCGAAATGAAATATTGTATGCGTTAAATATGTCTGAAAGTGATTAAATTGAAGCTCACTGCCGATAGATGCCGGATTATCGGCAGATGTTCCGATCCGATTTTGCAATCAACGGTTCAGATGTTTCATCCCTTTGCATAAAAGTAAAGGCGTATAGGAAAACACCGCGGATCAACAAAAAAAACTCTTGAAATCATATATAAAAGCCTCGCATCCGCCAGGATAATCACTGAATAAATCCTCAAACCTTTTTAATATAATTTCGATCTTCTTCATCCGGTGCTCTGTCACACCGACAATTAGAGGTATAAAAGTATTATTTATGGCTTAAATTTATTTTCAAGATTGATAGATTGATATTTTCGATAATGATCAGAATTTCTGAAAGCTTTGCGATAAGACTTATTGAAAGCGTAAGCTATGACGGTCGCTGAAATGCTTTTAGTTGCCCCGACCGTTGAGAAAGTTCTCTTGAATGTCTCCCAAATGCTATAATAAACGTTACGCAAATATGTAAATCCCATATAAATATCTTCTATGGACAATTTTAGCGGCTGATAGACCATTCTGCTGAAACGAAAATCTTCCCAGTCTTTAGGAAAATCTTTGTTAATAATTCGATTTTTTTGTTGTAAATCTTTCCATAACTGGGTGCCGGGTAAGGGGGTGGGCTTTGTGGTCTGAATCACGTCAATGTGAGCAGATTTTATAAATTCCAAGGTGGAATGAAAAACCGTGTGATCGTCCTCGTCGCTTCCAAGTACAAAAGCGCCAAGAACGGCTATACCTGCTTTACGAATATTTGTGATCAGTTCTTTGCATTGATTCGGATTAAAGCGTCTAATACTGGAATGCTTTCCGTAGGACTCAAGAGTTTTGGAATTTACCGATTCAATACCGATTAAAACGACCTTAAGTCCGGCCCTTGCAGCAAGGCGGGCAAGTTCACGATCTTGTCCAAGTAAGATAGATGTTTGGCCAAAAAAGGTCTTTTTTATACCTTTATCCAGAATTTGTGTAAAGAAAGCGCGAGTCCATTCCCGATCTTCTTTGCCATAACCTATAAGATTGTCATCAGTGAGCATGATTCTTTTTTGAGGGATAAGGTCGAGTTCTTCAATCACCGCTTCCAGAGAGCGGCGGCGGAACCTGCCTCCATTAAAGGCGGTAACAGAACAGAAAGAGCAATTCATGGGGCAACCGCGAGAGGTCTGAATGCTGCCCCAGCGATAATAGCTGTTTTTAAGGATATCACGGCGCGGGGTAGGCAGATTTTCTAAGCTCGACCAAGCCCCTTTATATCTATCTTTCGAATTACCGGCCTCAAAATCCTCAAGAACCTTGGGCCAGACGCCCTCAGCTTCTCCAGACACTACAGTATCGCAATATAGTATGGCCTCATCGGGCATCATCGACACATGAATACCGCCCATAACGGTATAAATTCCCTTTTTACGGTACATTTGTGCAATGTGATAGGCGCGGGTTACAGTAGCCGTATAGGCTGTAATACCAACAATATCTGCTTTTTGAAATTCGAATGGTTCAATATTTTCATCAATAACATTGATTTGATAATGTTTAGGGGTAACAGCAGCAATATAAGGCAAGTTCAAAGGTGGGAAAGCGGTTGCCTTGATATTTCCCAGTGTCCGGTGGATATTGGTTGGATTAATCAATAAGAGTCGTGGCATCAAATTTCAATTACACGTTTGATAAGGCATTACTTTCGATTGAAGTATAGGTACCGATTTGAATCGGAATGACCGCCCGATTTCGCCGAAATAACCAAGAAGCCTAATGCGGCAGATTAAATCACCTAAATTGCTGTCGATTTCATCGACAAAAACTCCTTCTGGATTTCGCGCTGATATTTCATTATTAAAATCAAAAATCCAAAGGTTTCATTCCCTTGCACATAATTAAAGGCGTATATGTAAAACGCCGCGGATCAATTAAAAACATCTTGAAATCGTCGATAAAAGCCTCATTTCCGCCAGGATAATCACTGAATAAATCCTCAAACCTTTTTACTATAATTTCGATCTTCTTCATCCAGTTAAAAAGGTCTTTCTCCTTTATAGAACCAAAAAACAAGTGATGTGCCTTAAGATTAACCTGAATATTATTAAGGCCATTATCAAATAAATATGAATATAATTTTCGACCTGCATATGCATCAAAGTTGCATTCTTCCTCCAGCCTGTTCATGAGTTTTGGCAGGAGATCTTGAATCGTCGGAGGAAGTTCATAGTGGCTAAGGCTATTGTAGTCAAGATCGAGTAAACAGAGATAACCTCCAGGTTTCAATGCCTCAATCAAATTTTTTACGATATTATTGCTTTCTTCCCGGAAATATTCCAAGACGAATCGAGCCCAAATCAGGTCAAATTGACCGATACTGTTTAACGGCTCCTTTAAATTGCAGACTGTGAAATCAATTCCGGGTTGTCGACAATAATGATTCTTTGCATAAGAGATTCGATCCGAAGATAGATCAATACCGACAGCACATCCTCCCGGTTGTACCATTTCATAAAGAATGGATGTGGTTTTTCCTGGGCCACATCCCACATCAAGTACCCTCATGCCTGGTTTTGCACCACACCAGATGGCCTGTTGCCGGACTGATTCCGGATCTGTCTTGATCTCCAGCCTAAAAGTTTCCTCTGCGTTTTCCATAAAATATGTATCAGAGGCGTTGCATAGAAATGATTCGATATTTTTCATCTCCGAATTAAGCTTGCTTCCGGAACTTTTTACATTATTAATAATGAATTAAACTTATCATTCAGGTGGGTTTGCCCATATTCCATTTCTCCAAAGCATTATATTAATGCTTTGTCTGTTCTCATATTGTCCCCCATGTAACAAAGTATACCTTCATTCATTAATAATTAAAATGGTAACCGGATACTAACTTGCTTCTTTAGTAAGTTCGGTTTTGCACATCATGAGTGATCCTCTTATTATTTAAGGCAATTGAAGCTTTCCATCGCAAGCAGCGGCCCACCTTAAGCGGATCCTACCGTCGGTCATCCATATCATCAACATAATAATTAGTTCCCATCCGGGAATGGCCCTTTTGAGCGATCTAAAGTGTCAATCCGCTGGATTTCTAGTACGACATACTATGCTTATGTCTCAAGCTCAATCCCTTGATTTCCTTGAGCTTGCCCAAAATTGCCTATTTCCGAATTGGAAACGCAATAGTATCTATCTTTAGTTTCCGGATGGACACTAATTAATAAGTTTGTTTAAGATTACATTTTATTCAATATATGTCAATAAATTTATATATAATTATACATATACATCATATGGTGGTTTCTGGTAATATTTTAACAACATATTGAGCAACTAATAATTTGTTCCTTATAGATATCCCCTTGAATTTGAATTAAATTGTCATGCAGTCATAGTGTTTCTATAAAGAACTTCAGCAAGTTGCATTAAATTCAATTAATATTAAGGAACTCTGAATAACTTTATCAGAGTGAAGCTCTCCGCTCTCATTACAAACGCAACTTCTTAGCCATTGACCACGATATATTGTGGTTGAAATTTCTTGACACACAAGCGCCTTGTTTATATATTCAGTCAATTAAAATTAACAGTTTCGTAGAAAGTTCGGATTTTCCCTTTTTCGTCATTCCAACGGAAGCTGTAATCCAGTTTTTTCAGATAGTTCTGGACTACAGTTTTCACGAAAGTGACGATTTTGAGACTTTTTACAGTCCATCATAATTGAGTTCTTATTAAATGGTCGGATATAATGCAGATTTAAAGAGTGTGGAGAAGTCTTAACATGGATATTGAAACAAAGGGGAACCTGTTTGAGCCAAATAAATTCCCTCCTCCGCGTTTTTTTCAGCATGAAGACCTGATCAAAACCTTCGAAGCGGCAAAAACTTTGGATCAGACGGAGCTTATCAACACCGTCAATTATATTCATTTCACAGGCGGCCCTCTTTTTGTTCTCTTGCAGCATCCGGTCTATCAGGATAAACTTCTCGCGAAAGCCAATCCCGAACCCTGTCTCGATAACCAACTTACCTGTCATTGGGACGAATCCTA
>Ga0209287_10000198_pt1 | contig 40507 bp, 30 predicted proteins | sample PPLLak3cmMay2015_2_FD_187255 | JGI IMG/M metagenome (GOLD analysis project Ga0209287, IMG submission 187255) | Freshwater sediment microbial communities from Prairie Pothole Lake near Jamestown, North Dakota, USA - PPLs Lake P8 Core (1) Depth... | ecosystem: Environmental > Aquatic > Freshwater... | reverse complement strand
CCGCCCGCTTTACAGGCTTGATGCTTAATCCTCAGCAGGCCACACCATTTCAATTTAATAAAATTGGCCCTCCCATGACACCTGTGCCTGTTACTACTCCTTGCAAAATCCTAACCGGACATTGCTGGGTTATATTATCAAATCTATAAGCAGCAATAAAAATGCCAAATAAATATAAAAACTCTGCATGGGCTGTAAGTGCTTGCTCCAGATCATAATATTGAATCATATAACGGTGTGGTATATACATCCTGATCAATTAAAAGGAGAGAGGGCCGAGGTATTTTATCAATTATTATATAAAATCTGTTTTTCTATTGCATTTTTCAATGCCAAACTGCCTGTGTTATTTCAAAATTCAAGGTCAGTGCTCTTTCCCCTATAATAATTTATTGAAAATACTTTTCTTGACCAGTGGCACGTTGTTTGCTTTAATATCCCTCTACAGTGAGCAATGGGGGGGTATAAGATTCTTTTCTATGCCTGGCCGGAAATCACCTGCCAGCCATGGTTCAACCTATGCCCTCGCATTTATGACTGTTAAGCGGACGACGGGTCGGGTCAACATTATTCAAAAACAATGAATGCCATATTGTGCAAGGTATATGGAATATTTTTACAGATAGGGATATCTGTTATGGAGGTCTTTATGAAATCAGTGTCAGTCAATAAATTCCGGTTGTTTATCTTTATTATAATAATATTTGGATTCACTGCGGGGGCCTTCGCCGCAGATCCTGAAAAAAAGGCCGCGAAGGAGGCTGAAAAATATTTCAAAGAGGGGAATAAGGCTTTGCAGCAGGGCAAAACAGATGATGCCATGATGAATTACACGAAGGCCATTGAATTGAACCCAAACCATCAGGATGCCTACTTCAACAGGGCATCAATGTATAACTCAATGGGCAGGTCCGACGAGGCGATAGCCGATTTCAGCAAGGTAATAGAGCTTAAACCAGGGGATGGGGACGCACATCTTAACAGGGCGATTCTTTACAATCAGAAGGGGAAACTGGAGGAGGCGGCAGAGGACTTCGGCAAGTACCTGGAGATAAATCCAACCTCCACCGAGATATATTATAACCGCGGGATTATCTATTATGCCCTGAATAAATATGATCCTGCTATTCTTGATTTTACCAGGACAATAGAACTCAACCCTATGTTTACCGATGCCTACAAGAACAGGGGATTTGCCAATTTCGGCAAGGGCCAATATGATATGAGCATAGCTGATTTTAACAAGGCGCTCGAACTGGGGCCCCCTTCAGACAAGATCTATTTCGGCAGGGGTGTTGCCTTTTACGGCAAGAATGAATATGACTCGGCAATCTCGGACCTTACAAAGGCCCTTGAAATGGACCCCAATTCAGCCAACTCACATATATTCCGCGCGCAGGCCTATATGGGCAAGCGGGATTATGATCCCGCGATATCCGATTTTTCAAAGGCGATTGAAAAATCCCCCAAATTGGCTTCCGCTTATTCCGGCAGGGCGAACGCCCATCTTGCAAAGCAGGATTACGATTCGGCCCTTGCCGATTTTTCGAAGATCGTTGAGATAAATCCAAAATCGCATGAAGCCTATTACGGCCGGGCGACTGTCTACAGCAATAAACAGAAATATGACCTGGCCCTGGCCGATTTTTCAAAGGCGATTGAGATAAATCCCAAGTTTGCGGAGGCTTATTACGGCCGGGCGGCTATTTACGGCGGCAGGGAGGAAAAAGCCCTGGCCGTAGCCGATTTTACCAAGGCGCTGGAGATTAATCCCAAGTTTATCAACGCATACACATACCTTGGCGATTATTATAATGATGAAAAACAGTTGGACCTGGCTATCCAGAATTACAACAAGGCCCTTGAACTGGCGCCCCAGAACGGCAAATTATACGGCTACAGGGCTGTTGTATACTGGAAAATGAAGGATTATGACAAGTCGTGGGAAGATGTTAATAAGGCCAAAGAACTTGGCGAGACAGTGGACTCTTCCTTTCTTGATTTTCTTAAAAAGGATTCAGGGAAAAAATAATCCCTCCAGCGGCATTCAGGAGTGATTGCGGAACAATCTCTCCTGGCGCCCGAACAGGATTGAATATCCATAATAGAAGGACCCGGCCGGAGGACCAGCCGGGTCCTTTTTTCCCCCGGTTATTTAAGCACAGAAAACGTCTGCTATTGTTTTTCCATTAACCCCTTAACATTTATCTCACCCTCTGATTCAAAGGGAATGCTGGGCAATAAAAAGGAGCCTCCCTCAAGCCTGAGTTTGCCCTTGATCCTGTATTTTGAAACCTCTTTATTGCTTAATGCGATGATAGTTTTAACAACATCAAAGGCGGATGAATACACCTCTATGGGGACTATAGCGGTTCCAAAGGCGGGGATTTCAACGGTAGTGCCGGAGACGCCTGTTGCCAGATGAATGTCATTCAGCTCGACATCGCAGTTTATCCCCCTGGCGACAATAGATATATCATTAGGATTAATAACGCGCAGCTGGACATTGAAGGATGCCTCAAGGGTTTTTATTTCTTTTACCCTGATGTCCGCGATTTGAATGGTTGGGGATTCGAGGCGTTTCGTAATGCCTGCACACCCGCCGAGTGTAAACAGAAACAGGGTAGTAAAAATGAGGAAACATCGTTGTCTAGTGATTTCTAAAATCATAATATTCCTCCATTTTCAGGTTGTTCCATTATTATATCATGATACCGGCGTATAGTAAGGCGATGGCAGTGTAGGGTAGGCTCTGAACACATGAAGATATACATCCTCCGCCTTGTCATCTACCTCATTTTCATTATAGGTGTCAACCGGGAGGCCTGTATCATCACTCCACAAAAAGTCACGAATCTCAATTCGAACAGCATCCCGGGTCGATTCCTTGTCGCGCCAATGGTCAACCTTGAGTTTCTCAACTTTAAGTTTATCAAGCAGTCCCTTTGCTATGTCCTTGATCCTTTTTATATCAGATGGACTGAGGTCCTGTTTATTCAGGAGATCAAATATGGCCAGGGTTTCTTCATCAAGCCCTTCACGCATGGCGCGCAGATCTTCTTCATCAAGATCATTGTAAAAGTGAAGAAGGTCTTCAAAGGTCTTTTCAATAATAACCCTATCTTTTTCCCTGTTATAATCAGTTACGATCGATTCATAGTGCCGCTGGTAGTTTGTTCGCAAAGGATTCCGTTCCATCAAACGCCTCAGCCTTTCATCAATGATCTGTTTGAGACACTGTACGGTTGTGCGTTTTGATTTACTTTTTTCAAACTCCTTGCGAAGCCGGTCAAAATCAATCTTACTGATGTCCCACGGACCTGATGGCGGCTCTTCGACCCCTTTCCCATTTGTTTTAATAGCGTCATCAATCACCTGATGCAATTGCCGAATGATATCGGAGATGTCTGCATTTTCCCGATCTTCCTGCAGGCTCTTATAGATCACATTTATAGCCTCATAATCAGACCGGCACTCGTTCACGCCTTTGATATTAATACAAGCCTTAAACTTTTTGAACACCTCCCTGCACATCACCTCAAATCGTTTCCGTGTTTCATCGTTCTCATTAGCCGCCTCCTTGGCTGCAATGATTGCGGCATTACGCTCAAAACCTTTCTTATGGATGATGTCATCAAGTGATGCGTTTTGGTCAGTCAAAAATGACCTTACAAATGCGATGGCCTCAACCAGCTCAGCCAGAAGTTCCTCTTCCGGTTTAGCCGGTTCAGTTTCATCCTCTTTTCCCTCGTGGCTTTTGTCCTTTTGTCCGGCAAAGGTTGCCAGGGCCTTGCGCAGGTTCTTAAGGATTCCGCAATAGTCAACGATCATGCCGTTGTTTTTGCCCTCGTTCACACGGTTAGCCCTTGCGATAGCCTGCATCAAGGTGTGGGCCTTAAGAGGTTTATCCAGGTAAAGGGTGGTCAGGCTTGGGACGTCAAAACCGGTCAACCACATGGCACAGACGATGGCTATACGGAAAGGGTGCTCTTCTTCTTTGAAGGCATCATCAATAGCCATGCGCTGCATATTTTTAAACTGGGGCTTTTCCCGCATGTATTCCGGCAGTTCAAATCCATCTTTGATCAACCTGCGATGCGGGGTTATATCGAGCCTCTGTTTTTGAAATTTCTTCACTTCGCCCTGTTCTTCGCTTACTACAACCGCAATGCGCGTTTCCCTCATCCACTGGATCTGCCTTCGACAGTAAACTTCCTCCTGCTCATCATCAACAGTCTTAATCGCATCCTCAAGCTCGGCAATCCTCTTATCCCATAGTTTAAGGATCAATTTATACATCTTTACGCAGGTTATCTTGTCAATACACACCAGCATTGCCTTGCCCGATTCCCAGGCAGTGGAATAATGCCTTACAAAATCCAGGGCAATCTGTTTAAGCCGTTTATGTGCGGTAATGATGTGATAATCACGCTTGAGTTCTTTTTCCAACCGTTGTTCCACGTCAATGCCTTCTGACTCAAACTCCTCAAGCTTCTCGGCAATCCGTTCGTTCAGGTCGTGGACGGCAATGCCCAGTTTGTCCCCCCTGGCGTCATAATAGAGAGGCACAGTGGCATTGTCATCTACCGCACGCTGAAAGTCATAGGTCGAGATATATTCTCCAAAAACCTTGCGTGTTATTTCGTCATCCTTGAAGAGCGGTGTCCCGGTAAAACCGATATAGCTCGCCTTCGGAAGCGCGTTTCGCATATTAAGCGCAAGTGTCCCGTACTGTGTCCGGTGGGCCTCATCAGAGATGACTATGACATCTTTCCGCTCCGTATAAGGCTGTTCCGGCTCTACCTTGCGATTAAATTTCTGGATCAGGGAAAAGATATATGCCTTATGTTGAATAAGCAGGCTGTTCAAATGAGATCCGCTTGAAGCCCTGCATTCTTCACGATCGTTATCGACTATTCCGCAACCGGCGAAGGTCTTGTAGATCTGGGTATCCAGATCATCCCGATCCGTAAGGATCAGAAATGTGAAGTTACCACCCAGTTTGCGGTGGATCTTACGTGTGAAAAAGGCCATGGAGTAGCTCTTTCCTGCCCCCTGGGTGTGCCAGAAGACGCCCAGTTTGCCCTGGCGGTTTTCACGGTCCTTAACCGCCTCAATGGCGCGGTTGACACCCAGAAACTGATGGTTTCGGGCCAGGATCTTTTTAGTCTTGCCTGAGGATTCATCGAAAAGGATATAGTTCTCAAAGATATCCATTAAGTTTGTCTTGCTGCAGACGCCTTTGATAAGGGTCTCCATATCCACTGAGCCGGGCCGGTCCTCATCGAGACGCTTCCACTCCTGGAAATGCCCCCAGCGGCTGGAAAGGGAGCCTATCTTTGCCTTGTTGCCATTACCCAGCAGGATAATAGCGTTGTGATTGAATAGATGAGGGATTGTGTCTTGATAATCCGAAAAGTTTTTGTCATAGGCAATCCTAAGGTTCTTGTGTATGTTCTTGCACTCGACAAAAAGCAATGGCAACCCGTTAACAAAACCCACGATGTCTATCCGCCTGCGGTATAGATCGCCCCGCACCCAGAGCTCACGCACACAGAGAAAATGGTTGTTTGCCGGATCAGCAAAATCAAATACCTTAAGCCTTTGTCGAACCCGCTCACCCTTGTCATTATGGAATGAGACCGGCACACCATCTTTAATCAGCTCGTACTTTTCCCTGTTTGTAGCCAGCAGCGTTTGTGTAGCAGTAGTTGCAATAATCTGCCTGACAGCATCATGGTATGCCTCATCCGGGAGACCTCTATTCAGTTCCACAAGTTTCAAATAGAGATGCCGGGTGAGCACTACCTCCCGGTCATCCCTGCGGCCAAGCGTCCCCTCCGGCCCGAAGGTTTCATTATTGTAGGCATAAACCGAATCCCACCCCAGTTGTCTCTCCAGGTATTCCGCCATGGTCTGTTGAACAAGGGTATCTTCGGTGTAGAGAAGGGGTGTCATGGCTGTAACTCCAATGCTTTAAGAAATTCGCGCCCTTTGCCGGTCAGACGATATCTTTGTTTGCTGCTGCGCGGCTTTTCCGGGATGGTCATCTCGATCAGCCCTTCCTTCAGGGCAGGCTGAAGATAGGAATACAAAAACGTCGGCCGGTGTTGCAAGCCAACTGCATCCATCAATTCTTGTCCGGACATCGTATGCTCCCTAAGCACCGAAAGCAGCCTGACAACTTGTTCGGGGACTTGTTCGGTAACTTGTTCGGTAACTTGTTCGGCAGCTTTAATAGCAACTTGTTCCGCCGATCGTAGAAAGGTCATTGTAAACCAATGCTCCGATACCTCGATCTTCGGCTCGGCAACACCGTATTCCCTGCAAAGATTTCGGATACACCTGATGCCTTTTGTGCCTTCTGTGTGTCCAGGCATTAGCTTTAAAATGTTACCTCCACTGGAATACCTAGTTGAATAGCTACAGGTGTGTATATGTCGATATTTTCCTCTGGTGTATGCAATGAAACGATTAGTGAATATCTGGCCTTCCGATCCCATCGGTCAAGCCATGTCCTCTCTCGCCACCAACCGACCACTGGATAGACACCAACCAAATTACAAGACGCTATATCCGCAGCAGTGCCTCGCCATATATCGGAATGAACGGAACCTGTCCCACGACTGTTTGCCCCAATATCCCACCTACTACTTCCACTATCCGTGTCAGGTTTTCCTTCGCCTTCATCTAGAGCTGCTTTATTCAGACGCTTCATAAAAACATCTTCCGTTTCCCCTTGACTATTGAGGTCAAACCGCAGGGCATAGGAGGCATATCGGTACTTATCCTTCCAACCAATTTCTCCCGGACCCGGCTCAATGAAATAGGAAAGCGTAACACGCATAGACACTGGGGTCTCTCCCAAGGCGAGTAGGATTTCTCGCGGCCAAGGCAGCCGATGTAAATGCATATCTTTGGTCGAACAATCTGAACGACCTTTCTTTTTGGTATAAGGTTGGATCTCCGCTTCAGAGATGAGCGTCAAGGAATTCGACGCGCTCGTTAGTGCCTTCATCAAGTTCGGAACGCCATAGCCACAGATGCGTAGCAACCGCCTATAATCAGACTTTGCGTATTCTTCTCGGTCATTAGCGTTTAAAAATTGCCGTTTCATGGCAAGCGGCCATTCGGCTGAATGGATCATCAATCCACGGATAGTTTCCGGCCATGCATCGGGATACCGCGCCTGTATCTGAGCCGACATCCAGGCAGCCTGGGCAGCTGCAGCACTGGTTGCCCTAATTCCATCTAACTGCCTTTGCGTTGGCTGATGCCCAGTGGACAGCAACGAGAGATCGTCATGCTCACTGATGAAGCCATCTGGCGCTTTGGCGAGGTTTCCGCCCTCCAATACGATGTCCGGTTTGATGGGCCATTTCCAGTCCCATGAAAGAGATGTGGAACTAAAAGGGGACAACTCGCCAGGTTGCGCCAACGGAATGTGATCCTGAAGATCTTGGTCTAAAAACAGAGATTTTTCTGTGAAGGCACCCACGGTAAGGGCATTCCAGGCTTGACCTGGATCATGAATGGAACACTCTAAATTACTTTGCGGATAATTGACCCATCTGTCCTGTTCTTCAACATTTCCAGCCGATACAATAAAAAGTCGTCTATTATCATCATCATAACCGGACGTGAATTTGTCAATAGCAGCAGACCAAGAAGAAGGCCGTCCACGATCGCGCCCGTCTTCCGACGTCACTGCCATGCAACCTATATGATTGCGGTCAGGGGATTGAGTCACTGCTCGGGACATGCCCTGAATAATGATGTCGCCATATAGATCCGGATCGTTGGCCCCTCTCGGAGGGAGTATCTTTGCGGACTCTAGACAATGCTCGACCCGGACCAAATGATTATGCTGCAGTATCTCCACCAGATCGCCAAAAGCGGCGACCCCACACATCAATGTACCGTGGCCATGATGATCGCTAACGCCCCAACCTGGGTCAATTGCGTGACAATCGGCATCTGCAAGGACAGTCTGAAGCAGTGCGTGTCCGTTGTTGGCACCGGTATCTAAAACACACACGGCGACTGTGGCGTTTGGGTTTACCCTCAAACGCGAGCGAAGATCATTCACCCATTCTGTCTGCTCTCTATTCTCCAATTCAAGAAAAAACCGGGCGGTCTCCTTAGCGCGTCGGAATTCGGCGATATCAGGGCTGTATTCGATCAGGTTGATGAGCTGCGCGTTTGTAGCCCTAACAAGAAGTACGGTTCTTTCAGGGAATTGAAGCGATCTTTCTTTGACATAAAGCCCCAAAGCTGTCGCAATCTCCCTAAAAGGTTGCTCAACTTCTTCTTGGGACCCCTGGAGCCATATCTCGCACCAAACCGCCGTTGACCCCTGGGGCAGAAGGCTTAAATCATCACGCCAGAAGGATTCTAGGACTGCGAGCCGCATATCCTCCACGCTCTGGACAAGAGCGGCATTCTTGGGAATGCCCTTTTTAGTCTCTTCCTGGGCATATTCGGTGATTTTTTTCAGAAAATGCTCCTGCTTGCCAAATGGTATGAAAACCGTGGCCCTACTAATCTCCTCTGTCGAATCACTCTCAGATTTAACGGTATAGACATTGAGAAGACGGATTCCAACACGATGATCTTCAAGACTTTTAGTCATCAGGTCATGCCCGGGCGCTCCTTCAAACTCGACATAAACGCCATCCTTTGTCGGCATTGAAACGGCACTCCTGGATTCTTTTTGCTGTTTTGCCTTAGCCCATATGGCCGCCCATTGATTCTGCAACTTAACACTATGCATTTGACGATTGCGTTGCAGCACATCTGGATGACGGCCTCTTCGATGCGTCGTGAATTCATCCGTTTCCTGCACATTACGTAGAAAGATATGGGAATGCTCTGTGGCCATAGGGAATTACCGTTTCGTTGATGCCTTATAGGCGGATCGTCTCTCCTGAAGCATTTGTTTAAGTAGCGTCGAGGTCACAGTTTTCCGATCAGCAAGAATCGTCTCCTTAATCGCATCATCACAGGCTTGGGCAATCTCGGCATGACTAAGCGATTCGGCCGTCCTGACTGAGAGTTCGAGCGGCATCTTTTTCTGATGGAATGATCCAAGACGATTCTCAATCAACCGTTCAATTTCGGTCTTTTCCGGAAGATGGTAATGTAGCACGTCGTCGAAACGTCTGAAAAGCGCCTGGTCCAAAATACGAGGATTATTGGTCGCCGCCACGATCAAGCTGTCAGAGGTATCCTGCTCAATGAACTGAAGAAATGAGTTTAGTACTCTGCGCATTTCTCCAACGTCATTCTCACGGCTACGCTCACCACCAATGGCATCAAACTCATCAAAAAGATACACTCCTCTACGCTCTTGAATAACATTAAAAATCTGTCTGAGTTTGGCACTCGTCTCGCCCATGAATTTGGTGACAATCTTGTCCAACAAAATGGTAAAGAGCTGCAACCCCAATTCTCCTGCAAGTACAGCGGCGGTCATAGTCTTTCCAGTCCCAGGAGGTCCAACGAGTAAGATTTTCCGCCTATGGGATAGACCATGCTTTTCGAGCTTGGACTTCTGTCGATATTCACGCAAAATACGCTCGATTCGCCCTCGCATGTCATCTGACTGAATGAGAAAAGCAAGGCGCTCCTTGGGTTCTGAAGGCACGATAAGATGACTTAAATCGGGTGTGAAAGGAATAATTCGTGCGGGTTGTGTCTTGGCCTTATCAACAAGGGCTCGTATCTCGTGAGCAAGGCTCTGGTGTCCCTGTTTCGCCTCATGAGCTGCAACCTGAAGTGCAATAGTAAAGAACTGCTCGGGTTGCTCGCTGAAATGAGATCGAATTAGAGATTTTATCTGTTCCGAAGTTGCCATGTTATATTCTGTCTCCAGTTATATTTTCGTAGTCTTTCATACCGCCACTTCACCGTTCATCAGTTTGGGTAATAGGGTATCACGAGCTTTGGCTAGGTTCATATTGGAACGCATTAGACAACGGACTTGTCTAATAATATTATATACAATAATTCCGAACTCATTCACAAGTCTCTTGGCAGGAATAATTATGTCCATTTCACGAAACTGGCCTTTACTGATTTCGGGATAGGTAGTGCCCTTTGCATTGCCACGAATTTCATTAATCCTGCTTAACAGATTAAACAACAGGTACATTCGCGATTGGGTGTCGTGAGGAACGATGTTAATGAAGCCTTGATTTGTACAAACTTCATGATCTATCATAGCAAAAAATCCAACTGATGCACGGCTTGTCATAAGAATTGTATCAGATGGAACCAATTTGGCTGAGGATTCACGTAGACCTTTTTCTGTAATCTTGCGCTCAGATTTAAGTAATATGAGGCTATTGTTATTCGTAATATCCGAGGGGACAACCCAAGTAATATCTCCGTCCCAGTATTCAGAAACTTTCGTAGAGGGGGTACCACCACCTATTGTCTCGCAAACTTCGACAATCTTTTTTAGCTCCCACCCCTCTGGCATATCATCGATGATCTTAGTGTGTTCGTGGCCGGGGAAGCGGAGGTGGACGAACCATTCCTTATAGAGCAGCCGCGCCGCCTGCTCCAGCAACTTTATCCGCCTCCGGTTGTTTTCGATCAGGTCGTCATATGAGGAGAGGACTGAGGCGATGTGGTCCTGTGTTGAACGAGGTGGTATTGGAACTTCAACGAGAGCGAGCTTCTCACGAGGGAGATGCTTAATTGTTGATCCTGTGAATAATCGCGAAAGGTAGCCTGTACGACCTTTGTAAAGAAAAAAGTAGTAGAGAAATTCGGGCCTCAAACATTTGTGAGGGCGAATCCGGTGAAGTGCTTTCTGAATCATCATGGTAGAATATTGATCCTTCCAGATTGCACATCGACCAGGTTCACCTCCCTCGCACATTACAATATCGCCATATTTCAAACCATAGCGCTCTAATTCGTGATGCTCAAAACGCATTTCTCGCAGATCTCCCAGTTCAAATTCGCCCCAGCGAACATTGATATTTGCGAGATACGGTAATGGCTCACCACGATTCTTTTTCTGATCAAGCATCTTTCCTAGGCAGAAGTCTGCGACAGTCTCTAGTTTTTGGGTCTCCCAGTTCATACACCAAGCTCCTCGAAGTTCTTCTTGATCTTGGCGGCCAGTTGCACGGCCTCTGCGTTCAGGTCTTCCAGTTCGGTGTGGATCTCGCGCAGGGTCTCTTCAAAGTCGAAGTTTTCATCTTCTTCCTCCGGGGCAACGCCGACATAGCGGCCCGGCGTGAGGCTCCAGTCATTGGCCTCTATCTCGGAACGGTCTACCAACTTGACCAGGCCCTCAACATCACAAAGCTTTGCTTCGGGAAATCGTTCGGTCAGCCAGTGGGCATGGCGATGAAAATATCGCACCTGTTTAAGCTGCTCGACGGCCAGTTGGCGTGATTCATCAGCGGCCTTGCGGCCTCTGGTAATCTCCCTGTTAATCCATGCATCGTTGTCGCGGGCGCTGCATTCGTTCTCGCAGGTCTCTATAAGACGACTGGCAAACTTGTAGAGCATATCTAGCTGTTTAACCAGATCTCTGCTCGCCTCAGCCAGCGGGGCAAGTCGTTCGACAGTCTTCCTGAGTTCACCGTTATTTGTTTTCTGCTTTTTCCATAAGGCCTGCTGTTGGGTTATGGCCTTCTTGAATGTATCTACATCAGTCTTGAATACCTCTATTGCTTCATCGAGTTCCTTCATAGCCTCGGCGTGAGGGGCATCTTTGGGCAGCGTCTTCAGAAACGGATGAAAGGTTTCGCGGAGTTTATCGAGTGAGGCAATAAAGAAGGGCAGAGGCTCGATTTGGATATCGTTAACATCCTGCGTTGTGAAGCATCCCTTTGCCTCAATAAGCATCCGAAGGCAATACCCTGCCACCAGGTCAAGGTACTTGTTAGCCTGACCCCGATAGAGCCATACGATGGCGAGGATGTTCTGTTCATGTTCCGGGCTGAAGTCATAAATTTTCCGAGTGACTTTTCGATAGATGTTTCGGGCATCTATCATAAGCACATGCCCTTTTCTATTCAGAGGTCCGGAAAATTTACCCTCACCCCCGTCCCCTCTCCCAGAGGGCGAGGGGAGCTGTGCTGCTATTTGTTCGAGGGCCGAGTCAGTATGATTCAACAGGGTTTCGTTGGAGATCCGAATAACCCGTATTCCCTGCGACTTCAGGTAGAAATCTCGTTTTGCATCCTTTTCACTGCGTTTTTCATGAACTCCTCCATCGAGTTCCACAGCAAGTTTCGCCTCATGGCAAAAGAAATCGAGAATGTAGTCGCCAAACTGATGCTGACGACGAAATTTGAAGTTCAATAATCGACGGGCACGCACAATCTCCCATAACATCTGTTCTGCGGATGTCTGCTTTTTGCGCAACTCACGGGCACGATCAACCAACCCGGAATAGTCATACCCTCCCCGGTAGTGACGCCCTTCGCCCTCTGGGAGAAGGGTAGGGGATGAGGGTTGATCGGGCTTACCACGATCAATGAACCATAGCTCACAGGGAACAGTTCGGGTATAGAAAAAGTTTGACCGGATTGATATCATCAGGTCCACGTCGCCTGTTTCAATAAGCTTCTGCCGAACCTTCGCCTCGTCGCGTCCTGCGCTGGAGGCCTGGGACGACATGACGAAGCCAGCCCTCCCTTTCTCGTTCAGGTAGCTGTAGAAATAACTGATCCATATATAATTGCCGTTGGAGACCTTTTCCTTTTTATTCACACCCGGCAGGCCAAAGGGCAGACGGGGATCTTTCTTGACCTTGTCTGCATCGATCTCATCAACATTGAAAGGCGGATTTGCCATAACGAAGTCAGCTTTGCCAAGCAGTTCATGGGGATCATCGTAATAGGTGATGGCCTTCTGTATGTCCCCTTCCAGGCCATGGACAGCCAGGTTCATCTTGGCAAGACGTATGGTGGTGGCATTTTTCTCCAGGCCCCGGAAGGTTAGCCTGCTGCCGGGATTCTGGTGCTGCATCTCGACGAAACGGGCGCTCTGCACAAACATGCCGCCCGAACCGCAGGCAGGGTCCAACACCGTTCCACCTTCCGGTTCCAGGACCTTGGCTATTAAGGACACCAGAGAGACAGGTGTGAAAAATTCGCCTCCGTCGTGTGCTTTCTGATCGGCGAACTGCGTCAGGAAGTACTCATAGATGCGTCCGAACACATCGCCTGAGACATGCTTCAGTTCCTCGGGATTTAAGGTTCTAATAAGCTGGCCTAAAACGCTGTTGTCCAGTTCCTGATATTCATTTTTGGGAAGGACGCCGCTCAGGTTAGTGTAATCATTCTCGATGGATTCCATTGCATCAATAATGGCCTGTGCACGATCATCGCTGTCATTCAACGCTACAAGATAGTCGAATTGAGCCTTGGGTTGAAGGAAGATGGCGCTCTTTTGGGAGAAGTCTTCCTTGGAAAGGGGACGGGCCTTACCGCTACGTTTAGGCAGGTTGGCTTCGATAGTATCTTTTACTCCCAGAAACCGGCTGTATGCATGACGCAGAAATATCAGTCCCATGACCGGCAGGAAGTATTCGTTGCTGGCATAATTGGAGTTTGCCCTCAAAGTATCTGCTGCCGTCCAGAGTCGTTTTTCTATTACCTCAATGTGCTCAAGTTGTGCCATGTCAAGTTCCGTGTCAAACCAAAGGATATGAACTTAAAAATATTTTAAGAAAACAACATTGTTATTTGATAAAAATATTTTGTTACAAAACAAAATCAAGCAGGATTAGGTCTTCATATTTTGCTGAAACATTAAAGGGTTAAGGCCAGAAATCTTCGGATATAAAAAATATTTGAAAAGCCAAGAAAGAATAAACTCTTTGTTACATATTGGTCAAGAGAAAATAATGATAAGGCAAAGATTAAGCCTGCAAAAGATTAGAGGTTTTTTCAAGAAAGGTATCAACATCCGCTTGGGTAATGGCAAGTTGTGGAGAGGTATTGATTATCAATTCTGCGATTACTGTTTGCAGAATTATCCGACCTGATTCATCTTGCTCAGACGTTTGTTCAACGCCTGCCTTGATATGCCCAGGGTCAGGGCAGCGATGGACTGATTATTCTCTGCCCTCCGCATTGCCTCATTAACAAGAAGATCTTCGCTTTCCCGGAGGGTAGGCAGTTGATCATGAAAGGAAACCATGGAAGAAGATGACGGGCTGCCTTCTCCTGCAACATTTTCCATTGGCTGCCTCTGTGCCAGGTAGGGTTTGAAGGTCTCCATGGAGAGTATCCCGGACCTGTGGCTGCTCACGGCATCAAATATCATGGCCTGCAGTTCCCTGATGTTTCCCGGAAAGCTGTAAGCCTGCAGCATAATCAGGAGTTCTTTCGGGCAGGTTGGTGTTTTTTTGCCCAGATTTTCCGAGGACTGCTCCAGGAAATAATCCAGAAGGAGAGGGAGGTCCTCCCTGCGTTCACGGAGCGGGGGGATATGTATGTGATGGGTGCGCAGCCTGTAAAAAAGGTCCTTGCGGAATTTGCCGGATGCCAGATGCTCCTGAAGGTCAAGGTTAGTGGCGACCACAGCCCGCGCAGTCGACCGTTTTGTCACATCGGACCCGAGAGGCAGGAATTCATTCTCCTGCAGCAAGCGCAGAAGCTTTACCTGTGATGCGACGGTCAGGTCACCTATCTCATCAAGGAAGAGGGTTCCTTCGGATGCCTTTTCAGTCAAACCGCTGCGCGGCTGGTCAGCGCCTGTGAAGGCCCCTTTTTTATGTCCGAAAAGGGTGTCTGTAAAGACATTGTCATCGAGCCCTGCCACATTAACCGCCACGAACTCCCCCTTGCGATTGCTGAGCTTATGGACTGCCCTTGCGATAAGCTCTTTTCCTGTCCCGGTCTCTCCCGTTATCAGGACCGGCTGGGAGCTTGCCGCTATTGCCTCTATGTACCTGAAGATGGATTTCATGGCGCTGCTGGTGGAGATTATTTCCGAGAATGCCTCAGGATGCGCCAGTTCAGGGGAGAGGACCTGTGCCTTTAACCTGCGGTTTTCTCTCTGAAGATCCCGTATCTCGATTGCACGTTTAACACCGGCGAGCAGCCGGCTTCTTTCAACCGGCTTGACCATGTAATCAAAGGCGCCCGCCTTCATGCACTTGACCGCGGTTTCCACGTCATCAGCGCCTGTGATTACAATAACCGGAACCCCGGGAAAATCAGTGACAATGACAGGCAGAAGTTCATCGCCTGATATATTGGGCATCTTGAGGTCGAGCAAAACGGCTTCCACTTCGTGTCCTGAGAGTATGGACATGAGATCACGGCTGTCCTGGCACCGTATGAAGTGATTAATCCTGCCTGATCTCAACGCGATTTCAAAGCTGTCTATGGTGTGGCTCTCGTCATCCACTATCAGAATGGGTAGGGCAGGGTACATGGCTGTATTCATATGTCATCTCCGTCAGGATAATATAAATCAGTAAAGGTGTTATGGCATTAAGCAATTATAGATTGCACTGTATTCAGCAGACCGGAAGGGAGACCTCAACCCTTGTGCCTCTTCCCTCACCGGATTCAAATGAAATTTTTCCGTGATGTTCTTCAATGATCCTTCTTGAAATCGAGAGACCTAATCCAAGGCCGCCTATATCCTGTTTTGTTGTAAAAAAAGGATCCGTTATCCGCGCAAGGTTTTCCTTTGATATGCCCAGGCCTTCATCCTCCACTGCAAGGGTAACTGATCCATCCTCCCTTTCGTAGCCGGTGTAAACACGGATTGCCCTGTCCCTGTCCGGCAGGGCCTGGCATGCATTCTGAACAAGATTGATAACGATCTGCTCAAGGCGCTGGAAATTTCCTTTGATGCCCGGGATATCTTTCCCGTAGCTGACCGAAAAATTTCTTGTGCATTTCTGGGTCATGTTTGAGATAAGGGACAGGGCTGATTCTACAACCCTGTTCAGATCAACATCATTATTGAGGCCCGTCGAGTCCTTTTTAACAAAGTTTTTCAGATCCTGAACGATCTGCATGATACGACCTGATCCGTTTTCTATGCCCGACAGGAGCAGGGGGATCTTATCTCTCATCGTGGTGTAGTCCATTCCTGCCATGCTGAAATCCCCGTTCTCCCTGTAATACTCATCGAGAATAGGACGTATGCCATCCCATGCCTCTTTCAGGACAGGGGCGTTAAGCATGATAAAATTGTTGGGGTTGTTTATCTCATGGGCAACCCCGGAGACCAGTGTTCCCAGGGCAACCATCTTGCCGGCCTGATAAAGCTGTTCCTGATGTATTCGCGCGGCCTCTTCCGCGTGCTTCCTGTCCGTAATATCACGCCCGATGCATCGATACCCGACGGGCTCCCCTTTTGAGCCGCGTAAAAGAGATACCGAGGCCTCGAAGTATCTCGTCTCACCGTTTTTAGCAAGGACTTCCCAGTCCGATCCGAAAGTCGGCTTTCCTGTCTCATAAACCTCCCTGAATGCCGCATTCACCTTTTTTGACATCTCTTCCGACATAAGCATTCTACCCTCCATCCCAAGCAGCTCCTGCTCGGAATAGCCCAGGTGCTTGCTCAGGGTCGGGTTGAAAAAGGTGAGGCGCCCCTTGAGGTCGACTTCATAGTAACCGTCATCGATGTCCGCAAGAACGGCCCGCAGCTTTTCTTCGGCCCTGATCTTTTCCTCCTTTGCCCTTTCGCGTTCCAGGGCAATCGCATGCCTTATGGACGGCACATTAAACTCCCATTCCGGCAGTATTGCGGTAATAGCGATTTCCTCAATCCTGGCGAATATGTAAACAGGGATGGTGAATTCCAGGGCCAGTATGGGGCCGCCCATAAGGACATATAAGGCGGCACTTCCGATCAGGAGTGTTGCGAACTTGGTCATCCATGTGTGGTAGCTCGTCAGACGGGAATACTTGAGGTATCCCAGTATCACGGGGACAAGGTGACCGACTATAAGGATAACCATGAAGAGGGCGTCCTGCTGAATTATTTCAGGCCAGAGGATCCAGACGCAGGTCATTATAACCAAGAATGTTATAAAATTGCCCCAGCTGAAAAGTGAGGACCTTGCGGCCGTGAATTGGTCGGCCTTTCTCGCCAGTATCTCGTCCGACAGGCCTATAACCATAGTGATGAAAAAAAAGATAATGAAGGGGGTCCTGTGCCCGGCAAGGGCTAAGACCAGCAGCAGAGGGGCTATCATCAGCCTTAAGGCGGTCAGGACATTGAGAAGGAGGACCATAAAAGAAGACTCCCATTGAGGTGCACGACACAGCAATGAAAAGATCAGCGCTTCCTAAAGTGCCCATTATAAAATTAACAATAGGTTAAATCATCCCCGCAAGTCAATAGAAAGAATAAAAATAAAGAGAGAATAAAGAGCATTATCGCTGAACCGGAAGAGGCATCATTCCTGTGCCTTGCTTTTTGCTGCCATGGATATTAAGGGGACGGAGCTCGTTTTTGGCCGGCCCCAGTCCCCGCCCCTTTTGCCGTAAATGCTGTTCCGCCTGATACACAAAGGTCCTGACGGCTGCCTCTCTCCCCGGCTGGGTCGTGCCATCGTAGGGTGTGTCGAGATAGGGGATTCCCTGACGGTTCATTATCGGTTTGACAATGGCCGATGTGGTCATGCCGGGCATGCATGTGAAGGGATAAACATTTACTATTCCGTTATACCCCATGCGCGCATATTCCAGTATGGCCGCTATGCTTATGCTTGTCTCAGTAATCACCTGGAAGGAAAAGGAATCATCCTTTTCAAGGATATCTCTCAGGTGTGATATCTTATGATCCTGTGCAAGGTCTATAAACGGTGAAACCCGCCTGTATGCCTTTTTCTGTATATATTCCTGGTACAAGAGGGTCGCGCCGAAACCTGCAATGTTTTTAAGGTTTCCGTGAAGCCCCTTAAGATTGAACTTTTTAAAACTGAACCTGAGCCCTTCTCGGGACTCCCTCAATTTATTATAGGTGACATAATTTATCCACTCGGCAAGGGAGGCGTTTACCACCTCTGCACCGTGCCGTTCAAGCATCTGAATAAGGTCCTGATTGGAATCTGTATGCATTCTAAGAAAGATCTCTCCGACAATGCCGATAAGGGGTTTAGGGGGGATATCCGGGTCAATAATATCCTTCGCCTCCCGGACAATCCCCTCAAGCTTATCAAGTATCCTGTCAAATCCTGCCCTGCCGGCGTATCTCTCAAATGCATCCGCCATGTCATGCATGGAATATTTTATAAATGCGTTTGTCATTCCATCTTTTTTTTCATAGGGCCTTACCCGCCATGTAAGCCTGTCAAGGATATCTGCGATCACAAAGGAGAAGTATCCGGATTTTCTGAAGTCAAGGACCTTATCCTTTTCCAGGATCCCATCCAGGGAATATCCGTCCTTGGCGGTAAGGGAAGCTATCTTCAACCTGTTCAATTCAGGGAGGCTGTTGAATACTATCCGCTGGAACTTGTTGTACATGCCGAAACGGCAGGGACCCTCGGATTCCGGAAGAAAATAGACATAGTTCTCCGGCTTGAATCCACCGTTGCTGTTTTCCTTTTCGGCAAAATGAAGCATATCTCCAAGGGTTACAAGGCATGGATAGCACTCTTTGCCTGATGTGTACTGCTTTCCGAGATCACATCCTTTATAGGTTTCAAGGACCTCCGCGTTCACTCCGAAGCTGCGAAAGTTGGCGGCAAAGAGATGAGCGCCGATCCGGTTCATCTCAGGGATAAGCACTGTCTTTCCCCTTACATTGAATTTGCCCAGGTTATTGCTCAATTCCTTAAAATTGTATCTGTTATCTGATTGCATTTTTAAGCGCCTCCTTACGGGTCATTGCGGGATGAATGCTGTTTTCTATCACGTTTTTAAATGCCTCAAGCCTTGTCATCACTCCTGCAGCCGCGCTGTGCTCATCAAGCTCAAGGATAAGGTAAGCCTTTTCTCCCATTATATGCCTGTAAAAGTGTTCAATAAACGAGTCGGCCCCGCACCCGAAATTAGTTAGATGAAGGCCGAAACAATTCGGCATCCTTTTCACAAATTTTGCCGCCCTGAGGATGCGCGCCCCGAGGCCCCAGAACATTGACGGAAAATCCGAGAGGTCTTCCGAAGGTATATCAATAAAGTCCATGGGCATAGCCGCAATGCCCATCCTGGACAGGTTTCTCCCGAGGCGAAGGTTCATCCTCTCGTCATAGAGATTATAGGGCCTGCCGGTCACCACGATCAGAGGTTCATCAGAGGTCAATGCCTCAATGCTCTCCTTTCCGACAGCCTGAAGCTCTTCAACAAACCTCTGCTGCATAATTAATGCATGATGAACTGCCTTTTTTATGCCCGGTCTGTCGGCATAAAGCATTCCCTTGACCTGCTCAAAGATCTCAAGAGCCAGGGTGTCAGGGTCATGTCTCATGTGAATCACAGGAGTCAGAATGGATTTATCCTTTAGTTCAATGGCTGAGCGAAGCATATATGAATTGGACTGGATCATGGGACAATAGTAGCCTCTTTCAGGTTCTACACTCTGCATATCAATCATGGTGGGCAGAAAAAGACAGCTTGTCTTGTCCATCAGCATCATTATGTGTCCATGGGAGACCTTTACAGGGTAGCATGCCTCAACAAGTATCTTCTCAATGCCTGCGTCGGAAATCCTGCGATTTGTAGGGGGACTGAGCACAAGCCTGTATCCCAGCTGATCAAAAAAATTGGCCCAGAAAACAGACGTATGAAGGCCGTAGAGCGCCCTCTGCATACCCACGGTGGGCCTGCCGTCCGCTTTCATCATGGGCGCATCCTGAATCTCTTCATATATCCCTTCCATGTAGCGCTGCCATACCTTTTCCCTCCTGCTGAAGAGGTCTTCTCTCTTTGTCCCGCTGTCTTCTCTGGCCTCATATCTGCCGCACTCCCCGCCCCAGATGCTCTTCCTGCCGTCAAAGTCATAGATCTTCAGCTTGCACTGGTTGTGACATCCGGCATCAGCCCGGCAAACCTTCTCTGTGTTATCCATGCGGTCCTTAACCGCATTTTCAATCCCGCGGAATCTGCTTTTAACATCTTTGCCCTTTGCCTCCATTTTTTCCTGCACACTCACAGCCGCACCGAAGGCCCCAAGGACCTCCCTGTGACATGGGACAGTCAGCGCCCTGCCGATCACATTTTCAAAGGCAGCCACTACACCCTTGTTGAGGGAGGGGCCGCCTAAAAACATGACCCTTTCCCCTATCTTTCTCTTCCCCACAACCCTGTTAAGGTAGTTATGCACGATGGCATAGCAGAGTCCGGCTATGAGATCTTTTTTCTGAACGCCATTCTGATGATAGGCAACCATGTCGGACTCCATGAACACCGTGCATCTTTCAGCGAGGTTTACGGGGCTCTCCGAAGAGAGGGCGATATCCTGGAATTCGCCTACTATGTTGATGCCGTATTTGTTGGCGAGTTCGTGGAGAAAGCTCCCTGTACCGGCCGCGCAAACCTTGTTCATATCGAAATCAAGGGGATGGGAATTGGATATAAAAATGTACTTGGAGTCCTGCCCCCCGATCTCAAATATTGTGTCCACTTCCGGATCAAGCTCCACGGCCCCTCGGGCATGCGCAGTGATCTCATCTATTATAAGATCAGCGTTAAGAAAATCTCCCACGACATTCCTCCCTGACCCTGTGGTTGAAACCCCGGCGATCTGTGTTTCTGACCCGATTTGATCTGAAAGAGACTTTAAGAGACGCTGTGTCGTCTCAACGGGCTTTCCCTGTGTGGGGACATAACATTTATGGATGATCTCCCTGTCTTCATCTATAAGGGCATACTTGGTTGTAGTGGAGCCTATGTCGATGCCCAGGTATGCCTTTGTTTTTCTGTTTATATCTCTTAATTTAATGCTGTTACTCTCAGGGAAGGAGGTCTTTTTAATCACAAGCCTTTCCCCTGTCTGTATGGAGACGGACTGCTCATGGTCTGTCGATTCCAGCAATGAGAGATTGATCCGGTTTCCCCTTTTTGTCTCCAGGGATTTTATGGCCACGCCCACGGCGCCTATGGACGTGCTGTGGGGAGGGATCGCCAGGCCCGGGAAATAGGTTTTAAGGGCCTTTACCTGCAGGGGATTCATGGATAATCCCCCTATGAAGATAATGGGCTCATGAAGCGTCCGGTTGGAAACAATGGAGCTGATATAATTTCTGGCATTCCCCATATGCAGACCAAAGATGATATCCTCAAGCCTCTCGCCCTTGTTCTGGAGATGGATCATATCGGATTTGGTAAACACGGTGCAGCGGCAGGCCACATTGGAAGGGGTGCTGCTCTTTAAACCCAGGGAGATGAAGTCATGCAATATTTTATCGATATGATCCTGGGATGCATCCCTGCTGCCTTCATACAGGGCCGTAGCCAGCCTCTCAGCCTGCTGGTCGATAAATGACCCGGTGCCGGAGGCGCATGGCCCGTTTGTGTTGAAATATTCCAGTTCCCACTTGCCGTCATGGGAGTTTATCTGTGCCACTGAGGTATCCTGGCCGCCCATGCTGATTATTGTCCTTGCATCGGGCCTGACAATAAGCGCCCCTGTAACCTGGCTGATGGTCTCGAATTCGTAAAATGCATTCAGCCTTTGGCCGAGTTTTTTGCCGTGGTTGCCGGTGAAGGAAACGCATCTGACATTCTTTTCACCCAGTTCATTGTAAACAGCCATCATACAGGAGATGAATGCCTCTTCAACCCTCCCGAAATGGCGTATATAAGGGGCCTCATAGACAACCTGTTTCAGGTCGTTGACCACAGCGCAGTTCAGGCTTACCGAGCCTGCATCAATTCCGACGTAATATCCTCTTGAATCATTCCTATCTTTAAGATGGGTCATGGCTCCACTCCTTTATTCATGTTTTATCGATAAATCCGTCCCTCTGCCGGGCAGCTTCCGTATTGCCTTTTTGTAAATTGTTTGAAAAAAATGTTCTCATAGATGCAGCAGATATGCCCGGCCATTTTTCTGGGGATGCCAGCATCCCTCAAGCGACAGTAGATGTGAAGAGGATTGAAATAATGCTGTATTGCCATCATCATGATTAATCACCGCCTTTCAAAGGAGAAGAAAATTCTTTTGATTAACCATTTAGCAACGGGTATGCCATGAATTTGTCATATGCTCCTGGAGGAGCCTGGATCGGTTCTGATTAACATTTTAAGGAGCATGAAAATCAGCGTGTCAGTAAGTAATAACAGGCAGTTATGATATCAAATAATCTTTCAATGGGCAATTTATTTATTATGATGGAATTATCCTGTAAATAATTTCGGATAAGGATCAGCCTGCAACCGGGTGAAACAGATATTTACATTGCCCTTGTATCCGCAAGAAAGGTTGCTTAGCAGCTTATATCCGTGTCATTAAGAAACTCTATGGATAATATTCGTGAAGCCCAATCCCCCTGCAGAACTCTTATTTCCTGTTGGGAGCGAGGCCGGCAGTATTTAAGATTTATTTATTGTCAAATAAAATGATGATTTTATTGTACGGAGAGACTCAGATTAAGCGGGATGGCTACATGGAGATAATTTTATTATCCAGGGCGATAGCCACAGCATGGGTTCTGTTTACGGCATTAAGTTTTTTTAGGATATTATTGATATGAAATCCTATAACCCTTTCGCTCCGTTTCAGGATAGCTGATATTTCCCAGGAGGTTTTCCCTTCCTTGACCCAATTCAAGACCTCTATTTCCCTTGCGGTCAGATAGCTGTGATCTGATTTTGTCGTAAGTGATATCAGGCGCCTTAATGCAATTGAGAAAAACGGCAGAAGATATCCGGCTGCTGCGGAATCATGCTGTTTATTATTTATTCGTGCGCCTCCAAAATAAAAGCCATCAATTGCACCTTTGTCAGGATCATATATACCATTGAAGGCCAAGCTGCTGATTCTGAAATCCATGTTCAGGTCAAGAACACTCCGGGCCTTGCCCTGCATATAATATTTTTTTAGTTCTCCTGAATACTGTATCTCACGGGTTCTGATGAAATTCTGGATCAGAGGGTCAATAAGGGGATATTTGTTGTCTGCGTATAGTGCAAGGTATTCATCGGGAAAGTCACTGTTAACAGATGTTGAACGCATATTTGCGGAGGAGATGTTGCAGAAGCTCATATGACCGGTCAATAAGTATTCAGAATGGACCAGATTTTTGAACCGCTCACTCAGCCTGTATAAACCATCCAGAGAACTGCAGGAAAGGCAATCGCTGGCGATTTCAATTATTATAAGGGCTTCATTTTTTGAGATGCAGTTTCTGAGTTCCAAGATGTTATCCTCTTGAGTAAATCCTGAGGGGGGTAGCTGCTATCCCCCCTCATTTGATCATCTTTAATTACCAGTGATATCCCAGCAACAGACCGTAGTGAGCGCCGCCTGCTTCCATATCTGACTCCATTTTATCAAAGGTTGCTTTTGCCTTTGAATAGCCGACATCCACACCGACATTAAAATGACTCGCAATCGTCCAGTAAATCCCGCCGTTGACGTAGAAGCCGGCTGCCTGATCATCGTCCGATACACTGGCGCTGATTCCTTCAGCGCTTGCAGTCACTTTTCCTTCTGCATTAATCATTGCCAGCCCGCCGCCTATATAGGGGCGCATTGTTGATGTTGGCTCCCATATTTTTTTAATGCCAAGTCTTAGTTCCTTTGTTGAACCTTCCACTTTCGTTTTTACAGGAATGACCATGTCATCAACAGCAATTTCCTCAGAAAGGCTGTCATCAGCAGATGAGTTCAGATAACCGAGAGCAATATATACAGGCCAGGATTTCTTGCCAAAATCGATATTCAGACCTGCCTCGTGTTGTGTATCCAGTTCAAAATTGAGGCCTTCCTCTTCTATTGACCAGTCATCTTTATCCAGCATTTTATTTCCAAGGGAAAAATTTATGTTCCCGGTCCAATCACTCGATCCCTGTGCATGAGATTTATTGAATCCGATAAGTGAGATGGAAAAAAGCAGTATAAAAATAAAAAATAATCTTTTCATAAGTGACCCCCTATCTGTAATGTTGATAAACAAAAAAGGTTTCGGTGTTAGGTATAAGAAAGATTTTTGTTTTACCTGAAAGGCCTTGGCGAATTAAAATATTTTCTCATGGCGTGACCTCCTTTTTTGAAATGGAAATCAGATATGATTTCGACTCCTATTCAGCAACGGCCATGCCAACAGGATTTCAGAGTTCCGTATCGCATGCGGCTTTTCAGTAATATATTCCAGTGGAGAGTTGTTAAGGCAGGAATAATATCCAAAAAAACAGGGTGTTAGGTGGTTGCGCTATTACAGGATATTATTGTACCTGAGTTTAATATAGGCTTTCTGTCCAATTGTTTTATGTGTTGATCGAAATGCTGCAGGATGAAACAGATCTATAATACTCCCCAAAAACTGGACAGGGGGATAAGGTTGATGTTAGCCTGCCATATTAAGAAGGAGACAGAATATGGCAAGGAATATTCGAAAGACCCACGACAGCGCTTTTAAAGCAAAGGTAGCATTGGAATCTATCAAAGGGGAAAAGACGCTAACCCAGCTTTCCAGTGAATTTGGGTTACATCCAAATCAAATCGGCCAATGGCGAAAACAGGTTCTTAAGGCACTTCCGGATCTGTTTTCCAATCGTAGGCATAACGAAGATAAGGAACAGGAAGATTTGATCTCGGAACTCTATCGTCAGATTGGTCAGCTCAAGGTGGAGGTGGACTGGCTTAAAAAAAAGTCCCAAATGCTCCTGTAGAAGCGAAACGACGATTGATAGGCCCAGGAAATGCCATGATCCCTATTAATAGACAATGCGACCTGTTAGGTCTCCCCCGATCCTCCTATTACTATGAATCGGCAAGAGACGACAGATATAATCAGCAGCTGATGAACCTGATCGATGAACAGTTTACCAGGACGCCATTTTATGGTGTTGATAAGATGACAGCCTGGCTCAGGCGGAATGACCATGAGGTTAATCCAAAGAGGGTACGCCGTCTAATGAGGCTGATGGGGCTTGAGGCTATCTATCCGAAGCCTAAACTGAGCCTGAGCAATCAAGCCCATAAGAAGTATCCTTACCTGTTAAGAGAACTGGTCATTGACCACCCTGATCAGGTATGGTGCGCTGATATCACCTATATCCGCATGCTGCATGGATTTGTGTATCTAATGGCTATCATGGACTGGTACAGCCGTTTTGTCTTGTCCTGGGAGATCTCTACAACACTGGACAACGCTTTCTGTTTATCAGCCCTTGAACAGGCATTGCAGCTATCCAGACCTGATATTTTTAACACCGATCAGGGCACTCAGTTTACGAGCATAGATTTCACTGACCAGTTGGAAAAAGATAATATCAGGATCAGCATGGATGGTCGAGGACGGTTCATCGATAATATCTTTGTGGAGCGACTCTGGAGATCTGTCAAATATGAGGAGGTGTATATCCATGATTATGAAACAGTTTCTGATGCTCGTAAAGGATTATCCAAGTACTTCCTCTTTTACAATATGGAACGACTGCATGAGTCTCTGGGGTATAAGACCCCTTATGAGATATATGTCAAAGAACGATTAAATATTAACCCTGTGCAGGCTTCAACAGCACACCTTAATTAACCCTATTTTTTGTCTAGACAATGGGGAGCCCCTTAATCTTTACATCGTACTAGCAACTGCAAAAAAGGTTGCTCAATTTTAAGTTTTAATCATGAAAGAACTTCAGAAAAATTCCTGTCAATCGATTTTTCAGCTATACCTAGTGACGTGCTACTTGTCGTAATCTAAAGTTTTAAGACACCGGATTTTGTTAAGACTAACGAATCAAGTCTTTATCTTTTAAAAGGTTGTGAATACTAAACTTTAGGGAAATTGCATACTAGAAACTCAAATATATAATGGACATCGAATTACCAGTTCTTCTTTTTTCACGTTTTATCCTATCAATTCCATTGACATTAGGGTAATATTTACCTATAATTACAAATAATTAGACGGTTTTTCCACTTTATTAAACCTCTGTCTTGATCGGAGGTCGCAACATGATAAACCATATCATAGTCTGCATGCCATATACTTAACCCTGCCAAATCATCCTCTTGTTAGGTTTTAAAGCAGTTTTATTAACACCATTTAAAAGGAGAGATGATCATGAGAAGCACTAACTCGGGATTTATCAGGTTTTATCGTTATTCTTTGCTTTTATTTGTAATAGTATTTGGCGTCATTGCTATCGTAGCCTCTGGAGGTGGCGGAGATGGGGGCGATGGTGACGATGGTGACGGCAATGGAGATGGAAATCATACAGGGAGTGCTCCTGTTATATCCAATCTTACCTATTCTCCCAAATCAACCGCGGTCGGGAGCGGCAAAGAACAAAATGTAACTATTTCAGGATTAATAGACTTCGTTGACAACGACGGTGACGTGTCAATTCTCACCGTTGATTTATTCGACCCTGATAATAACCGGCTCAGCACTAACACCAGTACTCTTGAAGGTGCGTCAGGACTCACATCAGGTTCGGTTGCAGGAGAGTTCTATCTCAGTACATCAGTTATTGCTGAGTATTCCTTCCAGGTTTACGTTACTGATGAAACCAATCTTAAATCAAACGTTCTTACTGGCTATTTCAGTGTAAAAGACATGTTTCAACCCAGGTTAGACCTCGATACAGTCGATGGTCCTTCTTCCGTGGCAGTTGGGGACCTTCACGGAGACGGTTACCCTAATGATATAGCAGTGGCAAACTGGCGTTCAAATAGCGTCTCGGTGATTTTGAGCAATGGGGACGGGACCTTCACAACCAGGGCGGATTACCCTCTATGGCATGATTACTTGCGTTCCGTGGCAGTCGGTGACTTTAACGGGGATAGTGCCCATGACCTGGCAGTGGTTTCAGGTTGGGGGGTTTCAGTGCTTTTGAACAAAGGATACGGGACCTTCGCGGACTGGGTGGATTATCTAACAGGCGGTGATCCTGAATCCGTGGCAATAGGGGACGTTGACGGATGGGGCCACCCTGACCTGGTCGTGACAAATTTAACTTCTAATAACGTCTCGGTACTTTTGAACAATGGATGGGGGACCTTCGGGTCCAAGGCGGATTACGATACAGGGAACGGCACTCGTTGCGTGGCAGTTGGGGACCTTAACGGAGACAATTTCCCTGACCTGGCAGTGGCGAGAGATTACCCTGGTGCTACCGTCTCGGTGCTCTTGAACAACGGAGACGGTACCTTTGCGGCCAAAACAGATTACGTCACAGGCTATGGTGCTTATTCCGTAGCAATCGGGGACCTTGACGGAGACGGTTACCCTGACATGGCTTTGTCAATACCGGCGTCAGAAAGCGTCTCGGTATTTTTAAACAATGGGGACGGGACCTTCGCAACGGCAGTGAATTACGGCGCAGGTGATCATCCTTATTCCGTGGCAGTCGGGGATTTTAACGGGGATAGTTATCTTGATCTTGCAGCGGCAAACTATGATGCTGACAGCGTCTCAGTGCTTTTGAACAAAGGAGACGGTACCTTTGCGGCCAAGGTGGATTATCAAACAGGAGGTGGTCCTTGCTCCATAGCGGTAGGGGATCTTGACGGAGACGGCGACCCTGATCTGGTAGTGGCAAATTCTCTTTCAGATACCATATCGATCCTTTTGAACAACTTGATTAATTGAAAAGAAATATCCCAACTGTTACAGAGGGGGACACCCGCCGACGGCATATGGCTCGGAAAAATGCTCTTAGGTCTTGACATGACACAGCAGATTGCTTGGTGTTCCGCTTAGAAAGCTGAAACATTATTTCTCCTCATTCTGTCCTGCTTCAGCAGAACTGAAGCAGGACAGAATTTTTCATATGTGGAAGCACATGTGTCAAACCTTTGTTCTTGATAGAATAAAGATGAGAATTACTTCAAAATAAAAACTTGTAATATCTGTGAGCTGGATTAAATGATAATTTGTGAATCTTAACGTTTGATGAAAGTATAGGTTAGGAAATCAAATCGCAACCAAATGAGAACATTGATGGAGGATAAATACAGCGCAAAATAATTAAATTCCCGAATTATGCAGGACCTGCATAATCTCATAATTTTTGTGCAAATGCAGTCAGCAATGCCTGACAAATGACTTATCAAATTAAGATATACTATTTGTTTTATCGGTTTAGTTATTAATATTGACTTATTTATCTTTTTCAACTAAATTGCAGAAACATTAAAATTCCCTGTATTTCCGTAAAAATGCAGGACCTACATAATATATATATAACCCAAAACTATGAAAATAATTTGCCCTACTCTAAATAAGGAAGAAGAAGCGACACTCCAAAATATAGCGGAAATAATCCGTCTACTTGAAAACAAAGAGGATACTTTCGTAATTTTAGAAAAAGATGCATTAACATACATGCAAGCTCTCTGGACACGAGATGGCTATGATCTTGAGTATCAAGATGGAAATATTTTAGAACATTATTGGCTTTCAGAATTAGTTACTCAAGACGATGTCATTTGGGCTCTTCAGTCTTATTTGAAGGGCGAGCCTTAATCTTTTATCTGTCTGACCCTCATCGATAGGAGAAATCGGGTTATCCCACATGCTACACGAAGACAGGATAATAGGTATGAGCAGCATTGATAAAAGGGCTAGATATTTCTTTGACCATTCACATTTTTTAATCATGGTTTTCTACGCCTCCCTATTATATTGTTTCTTATAACAGCACCAGTCATCACAGCGTCAACTCCAAACTGCCAAATGCAGCAAGATTGCATTTATCATTGTGAAACGAGATAAATATTGACCCTTTCGGTTTTCAAAGGATTAACGGTCAGTTCGTCAACAACCCTGCCTCTATACAAAATAGAAGATCTGTTCATTGTTTCACCTCGTATATGCAAAATTGAATATACCGGTTAAAGAAGCCACCCTGTCCGGATGGTTGGTGGCAACCATTCCGGACGGATGTTCCAATGGTTCCGGTCAGGAACCAATGTGCAACAGTTACTAATTTTTCTTCTTTCGATTAATACCGCATACTTCTCTCATAGTTTATCATTATCCGCATCAACGTATTGGATTTCAATAACATAAGAATCATGCCCAATGCGGTCGAGGATAGCGTCTGCCAATGTGGCTTCAGAGATTTTCTTGTGCCAGCCGACAGGAGCGAACTGAGAACAAAAAATGGTGGATGCATTTTTATGGCGGGAGTGGATAATTTCCAGCAGATCCCGCGCCTCTGTTTCAGTTAAGGAAACCAGCATCCATTCATCCAGGATAAGGAGGCCGTATTTTTTATACTGGTTGATGGTCTTCTTAAAGCAGCCTTCTCCTCTGGCAACAGCAAGCTCTGCAAGCAGCTCCGGGAGTCGGATGTATTTCACGGTGTAAAAATGCTTACATGCCTCCAGCACAGCCGCTTGTTGCTGCGCGTCCAGTTTAATCCGCATGAGACTGCAATCGGATTTCAGCTGCGGAGCAGCGAAATGTTAATAGATTTTGATGGTGATAGATTTTTTAGCTCCGGAGGAGCGGCATGTTAAATATTATATCTGATTTGCATTCTTTTTATTATGCCGCTCCTCCGGAGTTAAAATTAAATTGCGATTCACCTGCTATTAATATATCGCGCCTATGGCGCTGTGTTACGGTAAAATAAATGAAGTTTCACAAAAGTGATTCGAATAATACAAGGGGAAAAGTGGTATACTTTTCACGACCCGAAAATGGTACCCTTTTAAACGAACGGTGACAATTGGAACCAGCCCGGAATGGTTGGCACATTTAACCGGAACGATTGGAACGAGTCTCCGGACTCATTGGAAAAAGTGGTCCGGAATATTCAAATGTGGAAAAGGACTAATATTTAATTGTTTACTGTAATCGAATAGTCTATCGAATCTGTGGCACTGCACAAATCATTGCCATCATCATAGGGTGCTTCTCCATCATAAGGATAATGAGTGTCATCATCTGGGGGTGTGACTTCAACTTCCAGGGTAAATTCAAATATGCCGACTTTAGTTGGGGTGCCTTTAATTACTGCCACAGGCTCATATCCCTCAGTGACCAGTTTTAAGCCATTCGGAAGATCTCCATATAGCGAATATTCATAATCATATGCCTCATCCTCCGGTTCATTCCCAATCGAAGCAACGATCCTTGCTGAATAGGGCTCGCCTAAAAAAGCATCAGGTAATGAGTCTACATCGAACTCCGGGTTATCGAAATCGACGCAGTCGGTAACCTGATCCAGCACCTCTTCACATGAGGATAAAAATACCGGGATGAACAGTATCAATATATACTTCATCAAGGAGATAAGGATTTTTCTATGGCAAGGAATAGAATAGAAATAATTTCCCATAATCAAGCATCCTCGTCTAAAATGGATAGCAATATCTGATTGTACTTATCTTTATTAGCAATGGATATGCCATAGAGAGTCAACCGGCGTGTCGGGTGGGATGCTTTTCAGAAATATATTAAACTGAAGAATTATGCAGACAGGAATAACATCCAGAAAACAACCTGTTACGTCATTAAACTTTTACAGTATGTTTTTGTACTTGCTTGAATCTTAGCTATCCATTGAATGGTTTTATGTACGGATTGACATGATGCAGGGTGAAACAGAAATTTACATTGATAAAACATCAGCAAAAAAGGTTGCTCAGCTTCTAAGTTTTAATCGTGAATGAACTTCTGAAAAAATCCTGTTAATCGATTTTTCGGTCATACCTCGGTTGGTATAATTTATCGTGGTCTAAAATTTCGAGGCGTTGATTTTTGTTTAGACTACTAAATGAAATATTTGTAAGTTTACGATAAAAGGTCATATCGGAAGTGAAAAAAATTAGTTAATGTTCCGGGCATATGATATTGATTTAAAGAAAGGCGATTAAACATATTTATACAGCCCGAACAGCTAATTTATGTTCGGGCTGTATCTGTTGCCGCTTATTCCTATGGCTCATACTTCCAGAGGTCATTTAATCGCCCATTATTGCCTGAAGCATCAAACCCATAACCTCCAAAGAGCCAGAGGTTATCTGAAGAGTCTATCCATGAAATACTGCCGCCACCTCTTGCTCCAGGCTTATTAGAGGTGCTTGCCTTTCCCTTTTCGCCATAGACGCCTCTTTCATCATATGTATTATCCCCTGAAACCCAGGTCCACTCTCCTGTTGAGGGCTCAAATTTCCAGAGGTCATTTAATGACCCAAAACGCTCGAACGAAGCGGCAAATCCACCACCTCCAAAGAGCCACAGGTTTCCTGATGAGTCTATCCATGAAATACTGCCACTTCTTCCTCCTGGCTTATTAGACGTTGATCCTGTACCCTTTGTGCCATAGATGCCGAGTTGACCCTCTATATTACCCCCTGAAACCCAGGTCCACTCTCCTGTTGAGGGCTCAAATTTCCAGAGGTCATTTAATGATCCATTATTGCCGGAAGAATCGTACCCGTAACCTCCAAAGAGCCACAGGTTTTCTGAAGAGTCTATCCATGAAATACTGCCACTTCTTCCTCCTGGCTTATTAGACGTTAATCCTGTACCCTTTGTGCCATAGACGCCGAGTTGACCCTCTGTATTATCCCCTGAAATCCAGGTCCACTCTCCTGTTGAGGGCTCAAATTTCCAGAGGTCATTGAAGCCTGAACCTCCAAACATCCAAATGTTATCTGAAGAGTCTATCCATGAAATACTGCCATTTCTTCCTCCTGGCTTATTAGATGTGCTGCCAACTCCCTTCGTGCCATAAATGCCTGTTTGATCGACCATGCTATCCCCTGAGACCCATGTCCATTGGCCACTTGTGTTTACATCATTATTATCAGTACTGGCCTCTTCTTCGCCTCCTCCACCTCCTGAGGCAACGATAGTAATAATTCCTAATATAACTACAAATCCAAGTAGGAGATAATGGCAGAAATTATTTGATATTACTTTGGGATTCTTCATGATCATCAACTCCTTTAACGTGTTGTTAATAAAAGCTACTACAAAATCTAAAGTCAGGATGATTTGTAGAATTAAGCATAAGGCATGCAGACTAATATGAGGATACTGTTGATATGACCTCCGAAATTTTTAGGTAAAACCTAATTCATATAATATCAGGAAAAATTGCGGCTGTAACCTGTCATTTCTGACAGGGTGATCCATAAACATAATGACCCACTTATTATTGTTTTCAAGGTGAAAGATATAAGTTGTGTCCTGCACAATATAGATCTGACAACTTTTTTATTGACGAGTATTCTATTGTTTTTCATAGCCGTAATCTTCTTTCGGTATTTACTATGGCACGTATTCCAGTGCTGCTCCACCGCCCGGTTCAAGTGTTATCGATATGGTGTTATTGCCGGTGCGCTTGAGTATTTCATTGGTAAGCAGGTTTCTGACATCTCGATGCCTGGTCAGCCGTACATCCAAAGTCTGAGCCTGGTCGGTGTTGTCATTAACCACCATGATGAATGTGCGCCCGGTCGTTGGATTGTGTAACGTGCCCAGGAAACCTGAGCCAGTAACCCTGCCAAGGGCCTTTTTTACCGGAACTGCTCCGTTCAGCAATGTCCGCAACCTTGAAAAGTCTTCATAGGTGCGGCTGATTATATCGTAGTTCGGAGTAGGGCTTCCGTCCGGCCGGACAATGCCGCCGGTCGCGTCGGGAATAAGGGTGTCCTCTTTAATACTAAAACTTGGAGGGAAGGCAGTGCCGCTGTAAGGAGCAGCGTTTGGCTTATCATAGGCAGGCGGATTATACACAAAGATGAATAGCCCTTGAACCCCCGCTGCTAGAGAACTCCAAAGCTGCCAGCGCATCTCACCGGTTGTCGGCTGACGCCAGTGTATAACAGATCCCGGCAAGGCACGCATTTCACCCTGCGGAGTGTAGGCCCAGGGCCCCCAAATATCACAGAAGCACTGCGGCATTACCCAGGGTGTCTTGCCGTTCTTCACCGCTTTATCCGTGGTCAGTAGAACGTTGCGGCGATAGTGGGCGCGCGATAAAGAGGGGGTGTTGGGTCCATTAGGATTGCCTGCGCTGAAAAAGGGATAAATGTCGGCGCAGATCACCGAAAAATTTGTGTCTTCTGCATAGTGTGGGGTATCAGACCAGGTAGTGACCACAATAGCCGGCTGCTTCGCACCCCACTCCCGGAACTTGCGGCGGAAAATCTCCATTTCATCGACGATGCCCTTGGGCGGTTCATCGCACAGTGCCCAGGCCAGGATGGCTGGGGAATCTCCGGCTGCCGCGATGGCGCTCCTGCTCTGCTTCTCCAGGTACTCCCAGTTGTTGAGCCGCCAGGAAATGTTGTAATGCAGTTCGCTGAGCGCCGGGACGAGTTTCATCTGGCGGGCCTCACAGCGGTCCGCTAATGGCCGAAGGTCATGGATGTTGAGGTTTACTACCCAGACGGCGTCAATATGGTGGGCTTTCATATCGTCAAGACAGCGCTCGACCCAGGCCCATTTCTCAATCCCATTGCGCTGGGCCAGACCGTTTACACGCTCCCAGGGCCAGTAGACTCCCAGCGGGAAGCTTGTGGCCAGGACTGTGTCATACGGCCCAAGAGCTGCACAGGTGAGGTTGATGTGAAGAATACAGGATATCAGCATAAAAATAATGGTTTTAATCATGACCCTCTCCTTTTTGAGCCAGAAACGGCGTGGTTTTACACATATTTGCTGAGCCGGCTTCAGTTTTACTAATAGCTGAATGGTTAAGGGAGGAACGGTGAAAAAAATTCAATGCTTTAAGATACATCGAGTGAATATATTAGAACAAGACAATATCGATTTATCCAGGATTGCCATCGGCAATGATGGATGACATCTATAATCTCCTGCTGAAATAAAGAAAAGCGGAGAGGTTTATGAAAAATTTAATTAATCTGCTTTTATATTATAATAAAAAAATTAATGATGCAACCTGTCAAAAATGACAGCTTATTATTGGATGAAATTAACCTGTTCTGATTCTGTTCAAGATTGAATATAATTTTTGTTTGTTGAGCCGAACTGACGATGTGTGTTTTGCTTTTTATTTATTTGCGGATTAATTATATCATTTTTAAATTTTTAAAGTGGACACGGGCACAGATAGCCAGCGACAGAAAATAAGGAATTCTTGCTTTTTAATTGTTCAATGTAATCGAATAGTCTATCGAATCTGAGGCTATGCACAGATCATTGCCGTCATTATATGATTCTTCTACATCATAAGGATAGTAAGTGTCATCATTTGGGGGTGTAACTTCAACCTCAAGGCTAAATTCAAATATGCCGGCTTTAGCAGGTGTGCCTTCAATTGCTGCTACCGGGTCATAGTTCTCAGTGATCAGTTTTAAGACAACCGGCAGCGGTTTTTTCATGTTTCCACAAGGGTTGCCTTCCATCCGGCGCTGCTTCCATCATTTGTTTTTATCTCCATCAGATTCCCTGTAACACGGCCGGTATACTGTATGCCGTCGGCTGTAAGCATTATCCGGTCACCTGTCATTTTGCCGCTTACAGGTGTTGTTACACCGCCTGACCTGAGCGTGCCGTTGATCATCTGGAAGGACTGCTCAAGCGAAAGCTCTCCATCGGGCAGCTTCCATGTGCCCCCCGCCTTCGCAGGCACCACCCAGAAGTAGACCGTGTGATTTCTGAAGTAATAGTTTTCATCCTCCACATCGATAACCTCATCAGCCTTCCATTCGCGCATATGAAAAATGTTTGACACGACCCTTGTGCCTGGCCTCATATTCAGAATCCTGGGGCGCAGCGCCAGGTTGATATCCTCGCGGAGAAACAGGGACAAAACCGTCGCCCCCGAAAGGTCGGCCTCAAAAAGGTCGCCCTGGACAAAGGTAGCCCTGTCGCTGACGCCCTCCCTGGCTGCATTTTTCATGGAGAGCTCGACCATTTTGGGGTTGTACTCTATACCCATGGCCCGGGCGCCAAGCTTGGCGGCGCTGATTACCATCCGGCCGTCGCCTGAGCCGAGGTCAATCACGTAATCTTCAGGTGTGACCTTTGCTGCATCGAACATCCTGTTGATCACGACCAATGAAGCAGGAACCCATTCCACTGTCTTGCCCTTCTGTCCGGGTGCCGGTTTATAGTCCTGCGCCGCGTCTGCCTGCAGGTCACTTTCGGTCTCCCCGCATGCAGGCATGCCGCCGCATGCCCCGGACCCCCTTTTCTGTATCCATTTAGAAATCCATGTGAACCAGTTCTTAATGTATTCAAAGTTCCACATTATCCGTCTCTCTATTTGTTATAAAACAAAACACAATGAGTCATATCTCATATCCCCGACATTCCCTGTCATGAGTCAGGCATCTTAGTGAATACTACTGAACCATATTGAAATCAATTCAAAATGAGGGGACTGATTCGATGGCACAGGACCTTTGAGACCAATAATTCTTAATATATTGATGAGCTGGTTCTATCGCGGGGCGCCCGGGGATTCGGCCCCGGCATGGTGTAAAAATCTCTGCCGGGGCCGATTTGTTAAGACCTGACTTCTAAGCCGATTAATACCTGAGTGACAGGACCGCCCCGAAAGTCCTTGGGTTGGAGAGTCTCAGGGAACTCATCATTTTGCCGACCTTTTCCGCGTGGTTCTGGATATTCTTCACATAAGCGTTGACGCTCCATTTGCCGCCGGGTGAGGCATAATTCAAGGCCGCATTTACCATAATGTGACTCTGCTCCCAATTTGTTTGATCGCCGGGATCCTGTATATAATCCTGAAAACTGCAGTAGTACTCGGTCCGGTATTTCATGTCAAAGCTGGGTGTAAGGGTTCCCCCGTTACCCAGGTAGAAAAGGTGTTTATAGCTCCCCGTCAGGGTCCAGTCCGGTGAGTTATTAAGCGGAGCCCCGCCATACTGAGAGCTGGGAGGGGAATAAAGATATTCTATTGTCAGAGCCGATATTTCACTGTTCAAATATGAAGCCGATAAAGTAATCTGGTCATTCTGGGTTAAGAGATACTGGGTGTCAAGATCAAGACCATAGACGGTAGCATTTCCTGTGCCGCTTCCCATATCCATCCATATCGCGTGGGTTAAGGGATCTTCGTAATTTATCATCGACATAACCTGATAATTTGTATAGTCATAGTAGAAGGCGGTTGCGTTCACCTGGAGCCGCTGATCCAGAAAACGGTTCTTTGACCCTATCTGATATGCATCGAGGTTTTGTGACTCGTTGCCCCGGTACCCCTGCCTGTATCCTGTTGAATTTTCCAGCCAGATCATTGAATATTCTGAAATATCATACTCAATGCCCAGCTTGTAATCAAAATGACTATTCTCTCGGTCCCAATTATTATGCTCTCTGACAACACCAGTCACTGCATCGGTAATTTTGAACTCCATTCGTTCATGGTCCTTGGTGTAACGCCCGCCGCCGGTCACACGAAACCTGTCAGATACCGGATAGGTTAAATTGGCAAAGACGGCCTGGGTCGGATTATTGAGTTTATTAAAATTCAAATCACTGGGTGAGACAGCCGAGTCATCCCATTTCTTCCTGTAATAATAAATTCCCGTTACCCATGTCGCGATTGAATCTTTTAATGAGTTCATTCGCAGTTCAGAGCTGATCTCCTCCTCGGTGTCTATACAATCATTCTGTCCTACTTCGCCTGTCCCCCGGTTTACCTGGGGTGTGCCGAATTCCCTGTCCAGTGTGGAGTAAGAAGGTAAAAAGGTCAATGTGCCGATACCTGTATTCCATGTAAGGGTCATATAATATTTTTTATTATCTATATCGTTATAGAAGTACTTGCCGTCATAGGTGCCGGTCCAGGGATTCGTTTCATCATCCTCATCTGCAAAAGGTTTAACACCCTCTCGCCCCTGACCTTTTCCACCTGTTCTTATATTTTCATAGGTTAAAATAGCTGACAGATCTTCGTTGAAATTATATAGATATTTGAACCGCATGGACTTTGTGTCATTATCATCGGAGCCGTTATCGATATAACCGTCACGATCTGTTGCTGAAAATGCAAGGCGAACAGCCGATTTTTCGCTGAGAGGGGTATTTATCGCCCCCTGTGTATTTAAAGTGTTGTAATTGCCCATTTCAATCGAGCCCGTGGCATCAAACCCCTCAGCATCGGGATCATTGGTGATCATATTGACGACGCCGGCCCCGGAGTTGCGGCTGTAAAGGGTGCCCTGCGGGCCGCTTAATACCTCGACGCGGCTAACGTCATAAAGGCCGCTGTAGCCTGTTGCGAAATTATTGCTGGCTACACCGTCAAGAGTTATGCCTATCATGCCTGCGGAATCGCCGGGCATCCCATCGTTGTCCATGCCGCGGATGGATACATTTAAGCCCTCGTTAACCTGCATTATTGTCACCGTCGCTAATGCGTTAAGGGTATCCTTCAGCGTGGTGCCGCCCATTTCGACCAGGGCATCGCCGGAAATGGTGCTTAAGGCAATGGGTACTTTCTGGCTGTTTTCCGCACGTTTCTGTGCGGTGACAGTGATCTCCTCAAGTGTGAATTCATCATCATCTCCCTGGCCAAAAGCCAGGGGCATATCGCCAATAACCAGGCCGCACCCTAATGCTACTGTAAAAATCAATGTGAATAACTTTTTCACAATTATCCCTCCTTTTGAAGAATGTTTTGATTAAATAATAAAGGTTATGAACAACAATGAGCCGTTGCAATCTATTCTAACAGTAAGTTATATCTGTTCCGTTATACTAAAACCTGATATCACCCCCTTCTATTAGAAAAAATACTGGTAAAACCTTATGCCTTGAACTCTGCACCAAAATCCCGATGCATTATCCTTTTTCTATATTGTAGGGCCAAAGTGTTTTATTAATCGGGACACGCGGGTACTCGGTGATATACAATATACCGACACTATTTTGCTCATCCTCTCTGCGAGCCAGTTCCCTGAACCTTGCCGGATGCTGCATCATCATCATGCCGCCGGGCATGCCTCCTTCTCCTGCTCCACCCGGCGCCCCACCCGGTCCTCCTCCAGGCATGCCCATCGATTTTAGCCACCAGCCCTTTTTCATCTGGATAGCGGCCATGTTTGGCGCTTCAATGGCATTTTCGGGACAAACGCCCCAGCAAAGCCCTTCGGCCTCGCAACGGTTGTGGATAACCGGCGGGGTTTTTGTAAGGTCAATGGCGTCCTGCGGGCACTCGTCCGCGCATATGGTGCATTTGGGATATGTGCACTTCTTTGTATTTATCTCTATTTTTATCTTTTCGCCTTCATATGCTATCGCATCATAATTGCAAACCCTCTGGCACATTCCACCGCAATGCTGACATGCCTCCTTAAGAATCAGGGGGGATACCGTTGGTACGGGACCTGTTGAATCATCCATGACGAATAGTTTATCCTGGGGGATTACTGAATCTGGGGAGATGATTGAACCGGCTGCTGCCATCACGGAAAAATCGATGGCGTTCACCGGGCAGTTTTCAACACATTGATTGCACCTGGGGTAAACGCATTTTTTTAAATCGAATACAGGGATGGAATTCGGCGGGGGCGATGCAAAGGTTATATTGCCATCACTTACGCGTGGCGACCACATGTTGTCGTTCTCTCCCTTGTCCGGTTTGGGTATTTCAGGGATAAGGTCTTTTTCACCTGCATAAATTCTTGTGGAATACTCTACCATTTTCTTGCCAAAGGCCTCAGCCTCGGCAAGATCGACCTCGTCAGGATGGCCCCATTCACCATCGGGATAAGAGCTGTGCGGCGTCATAAAATCCGACCCGTACCAGTCGCTCCAGCCGATGATGGTCATCCCCTTTTTCAGGGGATTCCGTGACATAGACCAGTATTGGGCTATAGGCGACCCACCGTGGGTACCAAAAAGGACACAATGCCTGCCGTCCATCCGAGGCATGTCGTGTGTAAAAACCTTTGTGTTGGCTACCTCGCGCATATACCAGTTGGGGGAGCCCAGGAACATCAGATCATATTTCACCATGTCCGCGGGCTTCACCTGTTTTACCGTGGCAACATCACAGGGAATTACCGATTTGACGCCCTTGTAGATGGCGTTGGCGATTTGAGCTGTATTGCCTGTACTCGAATAAAAGACGATAATAGCTTTAATGGGTTTTTTTCCGCCGGTTGCCGGCTTCTCCGACGCCTTTGCTGCATGTGTCTGAAACAGCAGGTCAAAGGCCCTCGCAAACCTTCCAAAGGCAAGCATCAGGGTGGAACTCAGTAAGGTAACTAAAAATTGCCTTCTTCCTAAAAGCAAACGTATTAAACTCATGGCTTCCTCCTTGGGCCAGGTATTGACCCATATTTTTTCTGATATCTAAACAGATAATCTTATAAATTTATTAAGAGTGATCCTTGATCTTATCGGGTATACGCATCATTTCTGTTATGCCATTTTCAAATTCTGGGGCGTACTTCCAAATAGGAACTTGGCCAATTTTTCAGGGCAGGCACTCCTCCTGTTGACTTGTTCTCAACAAGACTCGCCAAATCGAATAAATCAACCGTTGAAACAAATATCAACAGTCTATGTTGCTTTTTAACCTCTGTCCCCATATTGAAGATTATATCGAATGGAAGTTGGCCTGGATAAGTCCAGAATATGTTTTGGGAGTATTTATCGGTTAACTCCAAGTTGTAGGTAGTGGATGCCTTACTGATACATCCCTGCCGGTTCAGCCAGTCCTGAAAAACGAGTATGCTTGACCTGATGCTTTGATAGTCTATACTCTTTCCGGCCGATTTTTTGGATTTACTAATCTTGTCTAATACCTCTTGTATAACGATTTTAATCCGGGGCAGATCATTTTCCGTAATCGGCCCAGCGGGCAATGAGTATGTTTCCAATCCTTGACTCAAGGAAGCCCCCATTTGTGATTGTCCGATTTGTGGCTGTCCCATTTGTGGTTGTCCCGGTTGAGATTGTCCCGGTTGAGATTGTCCCGGTTGAGGTTGTGCCATCAAAGAATTGCCCTGTGCAAAGAGTTTCAAAAGGGTCAAAGGCAGAAAAGAACTAATGATTATAAAAAATGTATTTTTCATATCTACACCTCCTGTTAGATAAAACCTGGTAAGGTCATAAGACTTTCATCTATTTCAGCCACTGTACCTGTCCGAGGTCAGGAACTGGTTTTTGAAGTTCCTTGACTCACCTGTGCTCGTCACCCTGATCGCGGCCTGGTCCGATACGGGGCACTTGTTCTGACATATGCCGCACCCTATGCACAGCTCGGCACTCACATAGGGCTGCTTAACCGTCAGTTTTGTCCCCTTTGCCGTCGTAACCGTTGCATCTTCAAGCCTGATAGCCTTCTCAGGCAATGGGCACTGCTCGTAGCATACCTGGCAGGGCCTCGCATAGGCCCAGGGCAGACACCTGTTCCTGTCTACAAATGCAAGCCCTATCTTTACCTTCTGCTTCTCTTCAAGCGTCATCTTTGTAATAGCGTCAGTC
>Ga0209287_10000196_pt1 | contig 40534 bp, 32 predicted proteins | sample PPLLak3cmMay2015_2_FD_187255 | JGI IMG/M metagenome (GOLD analysis project Ga0209287, IMG submission 187255) | Freshwater sediment microbial communities from Prairie Pothole Lake near Jamestown, North Dakota, USA - PPLs Lake P8 Core (1) Depth... | ecosystem: Environmental > Aquatic > Freshwater... | reverse complement strand
CATGCAGCTTTAGAAAAACTCCAATCGGGACATGGACACCCAGACTCGGTCATGCGAATGGGTGAAGCGTTCGGCAGGGGACTGTTCGCACAACGCATAAAAGAAAAAGCACCAGATTGGACAATGAAAGAATGGCTCATGGAGATAGAAAAAGACATCTGTGGACCGCTGGGTACTGAATTTACTTTTACGAAAATTTCCCATGATGTTGCGACAACATTCATGAACAGAAATCCACTCGCGCAGACGTCACAAGAACGCACTGCGGAATCACTATTTAATTTCGGAGTGATGCGAGGACTTTTCCTGAGTGCGTTCCCTCAAGGGGAACTTGTCCTCAATGAGATGAAAAACAAAGACCACCCTGAACTCATCTTCAAAGCAAATGCATCTGCCAAAGATAAACTAGAACGCGAACGAGTGATCCGTGCATTTACTTTTTTGAAGAAAGAAGACGGCACCTGAGAGAATGCCACGAGAAGCATTTATCAATACCACGGTTCAGAAAAAAGAAGGGTTTATCCGTACTGGAATCGATAAGTTAGACCGATTGCTAGAAGGAGGGATCCCTGGTGGATTCACTGTCGTCCTTCTCGGCAGCCCAGGCAGTAGTACTGAGATTCTTGTCAAACAGATTGCGACAAGCGGGGGTGTCACCTACATCACTACGGAAGAAACAAAACAGGAGATACTTGATACGATCCAACGGTTCAATTGGCCAATACCAGAGATAGATTTTGTTGACATCTCAGAGAAATACTACTCAAATGTCTTACAAGGGGAACAAAAACGGGTCAGCATCTATGAACAACGCTCAAAACTGAAACTGAAAGAACTCATCCAGATCGGGTCAACTGCGATGCCTTCGACAACCACCGCCAATGAAGATTTCTTAGCGATTTTATCGAATCGGACAAAAAATGTTCCTGAGAAACGAATTATTATCATCAACTCCCTTGATTTTTTCCTCAGTCAATACGATCAGGAGGATGTGCTCAGAACCGTCTTTGCGATCAAAGTCAATAACCTGAAGAACAAAGGTGCTCTGCTTATTGTGATGACGAAAGGAGTCCATGGGGATCTTTTTGAGCGGAAAATGGAAGGACTCGCTGACGCGGTCCTTGAGCTGGATGTCATCCAGAAAGGCTCATCGTTCGAGCGGTACCTCTCAGTTAAGAAAATGCGGAATTATGCAAAGAAAATAGGCATCGCAAGGTATGTCATCGATGATAGCGGATTTGTCCTTGAAATGATCGAACGGATCATGTAATTAGTATTAGCAATTTTTCATCGATTGTTCAAATTAAAAAAAAAAAAGAAAAAAAGGGAGATTTTTTCTCGGTTTATTGTAATGTTATCTTCGAGAAGAAAATCTTTGCTTCGACTGTTTTGGTTGCACTAATACCTTCAGTGCAGTTGACGTTGATGGTTATCGTTGGCATGGGTTTGAATAAACCAAGGCCGATACCTTTTGGTGCACCAAGCACGGTGAAATTGGCTCCAATACCAAGATTCGCTTGGGTTCCTGAGAACTCTTTAGGTTTTACGAATAAACCACCCTCAATAGTGACATCACAGGTGACATCTGTTGCCGCTGCTTCACCAATGTTATTCACAGTCACGGTGAATCCTTTTCCACCAGCAATAGTAATCGTCAGCAGTGGTTTTGGAGTCTCAGAGGGAGTATGTTTCCAGATTCCACCGGTGACATCATCGGTGTTAAACGCTCCAGACCATCCGATTTTTCCTTCCACGAAATCCATACTCATCATCTGTTGGTCAAATTGCTCAGCATAATCTATCCAGCTGTGACCACCGTCAAGACTGTATGAGGCACCTGATTTACCGGTAGCAGCCCCTGCGCTAATAAACATGTTTTCAGTCCCAGGGAGATAGACCATATCTGAATCATAACACGGGCCTGTGAATGAAATGGAAGCCCAGGTCGCGCCACCATCAAAGGTTTCAGCGAGCAATGCATTTGCCCCGGCATTTAAATCTATCACAAGACCATGGTTTGCATCTTTAAAGGTTGGGTTGATGTATGCTGAGAGTGTTGTTTGTACAGCGGTCCAGTGGAACCCGCGGTCAATGGATTTATAGACACGTCCGACGTTTGTTCCAAACCAGATAGTATCTCCGATGACATCATAGTAACCGACAACGCCCCATTCACCGGATAAGGGATCTGGGATGTCCGCTTGTGGGACTCGTGTCCAGGTCACACCGCCATCGACGGTTGTATAAATCTCAAAGTATCCCCCAATTGGGTCGCCCATGCACCATCCGATATTTGCGTCCCAGAAATGAACACAGTTAGGGAACGATGCAGGATCGCTAAACAAAGCAGTTGGTTGACGTGCCCAGGTGCTCCCACCATTAGAGGTGTAATAGATTCCTTGAACTCCACCGGATGCTGCAAACATTGGCACCCATGCTTTGTTGACATCAAGGGCAAAAATCATTGCAGATCGTAATCCATCAGCACCATTAATAAAGCCAGGAGTCCAAAGATTCCCACCATCGATGGTTTTTGTGAAATCTTGACAGGGTGCCTGTGTACTGGTCCCATCATAGGCAACTGCCCAGACGATGTTTTCATCAACGCAATGCACATAGTCAATACCCCGGCTTGCGTCTACAAAACCGGTCGCTTGCTCTATCCATTCTGCTCTGAAGAAAGTGTTTTGGTCTTTTGGTTGGTAGCTCACTAAGTTTTGAGCAGGTGCTGCTGACACGGGCAAGAGAAATGCCAATGCAATAGCGAGAACGACACTAGCTTTTATTACCATTTTTGTTCTACTTAAAATTTTCATAAATTTTTCCCCATTCATCATCATAGACGTCTTTTTATTTAAATGTTTCGTAAAAATATCGAGGCGAGTTTCCTGTAGTTGGAGGATACTTTCAGTGTCCTGTACCACATGTTTATAAACATCTTTCTCTTTCTTCTTACACAAGGGAGCTCTTATGGGAAAAGATAAACTAATCGAGTCACCTCTGCATGATTTACCTGGTGTTGGACCAGCGATAGCGGATAAATTAATCGAAGCGGGATATGCAGATATGATGAGCATTGCGGTCTCATCACCAAAGGAATTAGCAGAGGTCGCAGAGATCGGTGAACCTACCGCTGCAAAAATCATTCAAGCAGCTCGAAAGCAAGCAGATATCGGTAGTTTTGAGACAGGGACTGCACTGCTTGAGCGTCGGGCAAAAATAGGGTCGATTACCACAGGGTCGAAAGCCTTTGATGAACTGATGGGTGGAAAAGGATTTGATAGTCAAGCGATCACTGAAATGTTCGGTGAGTTTGGATCAGGCAAGACACAAATCGCTCATCAGATGTGCGTTAACGTTCAACTTCCGATAGAGAAAGGTGGACTAGACGGCCATGTGTTCTACATTGACACAGAAAACACGTTTCGACCAGATCGTATCATCCAGATGGCGGAAGCCTATGACCTTGACTCTGACGAGGTGCTTAATAAAATCCATGTCGCCAGGGCGTATAACTCAAGCCATCAGATGCTTCTCGTCGATAAGGTCATCGAACTATCCAAAGAGTATCCAGCACGTTTGTTAATAGTTGATTCGTTGACCAGTCAGTTCCGTGCAGAGTTCGTAGGGAGAGGTGCACTTGCGGATCGACAGCAGAAATTGAACAAGCATATGCACGATCTGCTCCGCTGGAGTGACCTGTTTAATGGGGTTGTTGTGGTGACTAATCAAGTCGCTGCAAAACCAGATGCGTTCTTTGGTGATCCAACCAGACCAATCGGAGGTCATATCGTGGGACATACCGCGACGTTTCGACTGTATCTACGGAAAAGTAAGGGAGGGAAACGGATCGCACGATTGATCGATTCCCCGCATCTTCCTGAAGGTGAAGCTGTGTTTTCTGTCAGTGAAATAGGGATCAGGGATTAAAAAAAAAAAAAAAAAAAAAAGGATGTTATCCTTCTTTTCTTTCTAATAAGGGTAGATCGAGCTGTGCAGATGGGGCGTCTATGGGCATTGGGAGGAAGTGATGACGTGATCTGCGTGACCGATTCCGGATCATTTTTACCAGCGCAAATCCTATGAGAAGAAGACCGACGGGTACAAGAAACAAAGGTGAGAGCAGAATTTCTTTCTGGTCGATCAGTACAAGGATTGTTATCAGAAATGCAAGCAAGCCTCCGATGATGCCGGTGAACTCAACAGGGACTTCTAAGGACCCAAGATGCATCACGAACGGCTCGTGTCGTTCTGTTTGGTTCCTCTGCAACTCCACCGTGGTGCTTAAGTCTGCCATCGAGCTGTGCATCTCTTGTAGTTCTGTTGTCATCGTTGTATTGGTCTTTTCGATTTCCCCGAGTTGTTCTTTCAGGCTACAGGTCTCCTGTTGTTGTTTTGCCAGTTCATTATGCAGAAGGGTCAGTTCGCTGTCAAGGACACGTGCTACCTCAGCGGTGTCCTTCTTTTTCACATGTAAAAACAGCGTCTCGACAGGTCCTTCGATTCCAATGGTCTTCAAACCGTCTGACACCGACATCCTCCCAGATAACCGTTTTTCCACGGCTGATAACCGTGAACTCACACTGGTCGTTGTCTGCTCAATCTTGCGTATCCAGCTTCGTACTGACTGCAGATTCTCTTCCGAGTCAGATCCTTCGTTTATTCCTTTCTTCTTTGATGACTTCTCCTTTCTTTTCCTCACTAACATGTTGTTTTCCCCCACTACCTCATAGATTGATATCTATCTTTTTAATGAAACGATTGCCTCACCGCATCACATAGCGATGCAGCCCTCTAACTCAGACGTATGACACTGACCGCTTTGGTATCACTAAAATCCTCATATCCGGTTGCTTTCACGGTCAGAACCATATACGCTTCGTTGATGTTCGCATCCAGAATCGGTTTGATGCCAGTGATCTTCGCAGAACCGTTATCAAGGGTTTTCCCTTGACCAGCGTCCCCGGCACCGACCAATGTTATGGTTGCTTCGCTAATCGGGTCTGCCCGTTCATCACTGGTGGTGACTTTCACCCAAATCGTGTAGGTCTTCGAAAACGTAAATTTCCCGCCTCCATCAGACCCGGGACTTTCTGCGATAAGTGCGTTTGAGGTCACCTGTACATTCATCGTCCTGGTTGCCTTTGGGATCATAAAGATAACCGCTGCAATCACTGCGACTGCAACAATCATGATTATGATCAGATACATCGGGATGCCTAACACATCCCCACGTTCGTTCTTCCTAAAATTCTTTCCATACATTTCTTTTTACCTCCCGACTTTGCATCACAATATTTGATGCGACAAGTAATATACTTTTATCTTTTTAATTCTTTTGCAATAAAATTTTTATAATACAACGATGACACAGTATCACTCCTAATTTCGCACCTTATTTAAAAAGGAAAAACGCCTCATCTGCTTCTGACAAGGAGCATTATTTTAGTTTCTTAAGAATCAATTGTGCTACTTTTTCCCCTGAGAGGAGCATGCCACCAAAAATCGGACCCATCCGTGGAGCACCATACACTGCGTTCGCACCCATGCCTGCGACAAAAAGCCCTGGATAGACTTCTTTTGTGTTTTCCACAACCGTCCGTTCCCCTATTTCCGCACACATGGACCGTTCTTTTTCCAAATCACCACTCGGCGTATTCAACGCCCCGACCTTCCGTCGGACAATCTGACAAACCTCAGCAGCATGACCGGTGGCATCAATACAATATCGAGCACGAATCGATAAGGGATCCACGTGCAGACCCGCAATCTCGACAGCACTCCAATTGATCACAAACCCATTGACCTTCTTTTTATCCATCAGAACATCCTCAACCGATATAGTATTGAATATACGAACACCTGCATCTATCGCGGCTGAACAGAGTTTAGTAGTGACCTCAATAGAATCAGCACTGTAGTACCCTTTCCCTTCGTCTTTGACTCGCACACCAACATCTTCCAGGATGTATTTTGATTCTTTTTGCACGACGATCACCGGAAACGTCATACCCCCACCCCACATACCACCACCAACAGAGAGTTTCCGTTCGAACAGGATGGTTTTTTTTCCAGCGTCCGCCAAGTACCTTGCAGCGGTCAGACCCGCAGGGCCGGCTCCAGCGATCGCAACATCGACATCAAAACTATCACTGAACTCTTTTGAGAAACGTTCAAAGATGATACGGGTTACTGTGACATCATCGATACTGATACTAAACACCTCGTATCAACCCATATTTTTCAAAGATTCTTAAACATACCGCTAATGATTTATATTCTTGGGTATGTTTACCGTCTGTGTTGATTATCCGACGTGTGCAGCCGAACGATATTTTTCCAGTCGTAGCACTTGCGTTTGAAACGTTACCAGAACGCTATAATCCCTCCATCTTCAGCCAGTTCTACGAGTCATTCCCCGAGGGTTTCCTCGTGGCCCTCAATCAGGAAATGATTATTGGGTTTCTCATTGGCATAAAAACAACCCCCAATATCGGACGAATCCTGATGCTTGCGGTAACAAATTCATACCGCAAACAAGGAATCGGCTCGTCATTGCTTACACACTTCATCAATGAAATGAAACAGCAAAATGTCACCAGCGTGGAACTCGAAGTCCGGACATCTAACAAAAAAGCTCTGAGGTTTTACCAAGCAAGAGGGTTTCAGCTTCAGGAGATGCTCCGAGGGTTCTATCAAAATGGGGAAAACGCGTACAGTATGCGAAAAGAATTATGACCGACGTGTCTCTTTTTCTCTCTCAGTCATAAAGCGGATAGCCATTTGATCAAGACGATTCGCTATTTTTTCTAACCCAGGGTCGCCATTGTTGTCTGAGAGGATCCCTGCGATATCTTTACTGAGGGTAAAGACTGCGAGTTTATGCTCACGTTTTGACTTATGAATCTGATACGGTGTGATTTCAAGTTTCTCATAACAGGCATGGTCGCATCCGTTATGTTCACAGATCTGTTCCAGCTGACTTCGGATCTGATATAAAAACGTGTGGAGTTGTATGAGTTCGTCTTTCTGCATTGTCTTTGTCCTTTCCCTAGCCAAGAATACTATAAAGACTTTTATATTTTTTCACGACCATTGCGTATGTACATGCTAGTCAGTCACATGATTGTTAACGTCTTTTGTATGTTATAAAATTATTGAAAATCGTTTTTTGTCAACACTTTGACTGCTTTTGGCATTTTGACGACATTGCCGAGTTTGATACCAACAATTTCTCTCACATTCTTATTATTCGCAATGTCTAGCAAGCGTTGCGTCACAATCCCATCAAAGACAATAGCAGAGACATTATCACCTTTCTTGATCTCATCGGTAAGCTCTCTGACAGGGATGGTCCGTATCTCTTTGCCATTCTCATCTAACAGCACTGCTTTTAACGACCCAGAAATCTCATTCAGGATCGTTTCGTAATTCTTCTGCTTCTCCGTCGTAATCACCGGTTCTTCGACAACCTCAGGGGTACTTTCTTCGTCCTTGCGAATCGGTTGCTGTTCCTTTTTCTTTGAGAAGAATTCTTTCTTCATCTTCTGCGGCTGTTTCTCGCCGTTATCCTGACGCTTATCCTCACCGTTCTTCCCCTCTATTTTAATATTGTACATATCCATGTACTGCTCACGAGGGATCTTATTCTTCAATGATTTCATGATAAGCTTTTGGGGGATTTCCTCAACTTCTCGAGTCTGCGGCGCCCGTGCGATAAAATCAACGTCAGCGACCTGCAAGAGCTCACGCAGGATCAGTTCCCCACCGCGATCACCATCGACAAACACAGTCGTGATTTTTTCTTTCGAAAGGTCAACAACGGTCCGTGGGACGTTGGTTCCACCAACTGCAATGACGTTCTTTATCCCATATTTTAACAGATTGAGCACATCACGTCTGCCTTCCACAATCACAATCGCATCGCTATCATTGATATTAGGTCCAGCAGGACAATGATCGTGACCGTAGCTGGTGATCTCCTCAACTTGAACAGCCTGTCGAACGTTCTCCGCGATGCTCTCACTGTCAGTCTTGCTTTTTTCCATGACCTCATTTAATAATGCTTTTGCTCGTTCGATGACCTGTTTCCTTCGTGAGACACGGACATCTTCGACTTCCTCGACATGGATCGTCGCCTTACAAGGTCCGACACGATCAATGCTTTCAAACGCTGCTGCGAGAATAACGGTTTCTACTTTGTCCAACGAGGTAGGGAGCGTGAGAACTCCATCGCTTTTACCGTTCTTCGAATCAAGTTCTACTTCAATGCGTCCTACACGTGCGGATCGTTGTAATTCACGCAGGTCTAGTTCATCACCAAGGAGCCCTTCGGTTTGACCAAAGATCGCTCCGACAACATCGGATTTCTCGATGATTCCATCTGCCTTTATTTTAGCCTTAATCAAGTATTTCGTAGTTGATGGGTCAATGACCATTATCTTCACCTCTAATCTTCATCAACTCTTTGAAAAATAGCACCTGGTTCTGCACGTAATGGCAGAAGACTTTCTTTTTTCTCTCAATCTTACTACTTATTTTTCATATGTTTCGAGAGTGAGTAAATCGGTAATCTTAAGGTTATGAAGTACCATTTTTCATTAAGTTGATACTTAATACTAGTGGATAGAACTTGCGACATATTTAAATGTTGTGCTGGTGGAAATCTAATAATTTAGAACCATAACCAAATCATAAAAATTTAGGAGAAAGCCTTTTCGTTTTTCCCTCGTTTTCTGGTATGAATTCCTAACTGTTTCTCGTACCATGCTTATACGAGATGTTTATTTGATTTCAGGTTCGGAAAATACGGTGATGAAATGATAAAAGAAAGTTATATCTCAATGTGGAATAAACTTCCTCATGATGCCATAAAAGTCAGAGTTGCAAGACCAAGTGTTTTATCAGCATCGAAATAACTGTGAAACGACTACAAAACAGAAAGAATCACCTGGCAAGAATTTGAAGCAAGATTCAGAGAAGAGATACGAAGCAATCCGAACGCAATGGCAGAATTGAAACGAATAAAAGGACTCGCCCAGGAGACGGACGTGTATTTGATTTGTTATGAAAAGAACCATCCTTGTCATCGGTTTATTCTTATTGATCTGATCAACGAGTTGCCATAAGATCTTCTGATAGAAAATTAAGAGAGAATTCATCGTGCTGATGAATCCAGGGGATTTCTATTCAATAATCTTTTTAGGATACGGACCAGGTGACAAACGACCCTTTTTCGAACCGTCTCTCCTGATGATGTTGTTATACCCGTATTTATGTTTCTTCATCGTCGTATGCAATTTATTATGACACTCTTTGCATACTCGTATCGCAATATTGTTTTTATAATCAATATGATGCAAGGAAATTTTAGGTTTCTCAGAGCTGTCCTCAGGGGAATCCCGTGACAGCAATTCCCTTTTACATATTGTGCAATAATATTTTTTTAATTCATTCATATCGGTTCACAGGATATGAGTTACAACGCATCTACTTTCCTCTCAATATCCGCAATAACACTTTGGCAACTGAGGCAAATGTTTGTGCCGTTCTCTGGCTCTAATTCTGACTTACAGATTTTACACAGCATAGGTCCGCAATCAAACCTCTATTAATTAAAGCTAATCTACAATGTTTTTATAACTGATGGGAAGACAAGGACGGAAAGATGTATCAACAGTCACCATATCCACCCAAAAAAAAAAAGTGGTTTTATACCGTTACAATTAAATGTCGCACTTGGTATTCAGAAAGGATTTTCATGGCTGAAAAAACCTTTATCGGCGTCGCCTGGCCGTACGCAAACGGCTCATTACACCTAGGTCATATCGCTGGATGCTACCTCCCAGCAGATATCTTCGCCCGGTTCAATCGACTCAAAGGAAGAGATGTGCTCATGGTCTCCGGCAGCGACGAACATGGGACACCTATCACCATCACAGCAGATAAAGAAAAAACAACACCACAGACAATCGTCGATCGATACAATAAGGAACACACAGAAAACATGCGACAGCTTGGGATCTCCTTTGATCTCTTCACCAGGACAACCACAACGAACCATGAAACCCTTGTGCAAGAAATATTCCTCAACCTCTATCAAAAGAACCTAATCAAGAAAAAAAGCATAGACGCACTCTACTGTCCGACCTGCGCACGGTTTCTCCCAGATCGTTACGTCGAAGGAACCTGCCCCCACTGCAAGAAAGACGGAGCACGGGGAGACCAATGTGATAACTGCGGAAAACTCCTTGACACATTCGAATTACTCAATGTCAAATGTAAGATATGCGGTGGAACACCAGTCAAGCAAAAAACAGAACATTTGTTCTTTGCCTTAAGCACCTTTGAACCAAAACTCATCACGTGGCTTAAGGATAAAAACTACTGGAAGGCAAACGTGCTGAAATTCACAAATAACTGGCTGCAGAACGGGTTGCACGATCGTGCGATCACACGAGATATCAACTGGGGCATCAAAGTCCCGGTGTTCGGCTTTGAGAACAAACGCATCTACGTCTGGTTCGACGCAGTCATAGGCTATCTGTCCGCAAGCAAAGAATGGGCAAAGAAACAAAAAGAACCATCGAAATGGAAGGAATGGTGGCAGAACCCTGAGGCGAAACATTACTATTTTCTCGCAAAAGATAACATCCCGTTCCATTCCATCATCTGGCCATCCATCCTTATGGGGTACGATGAATCATTAAACCTCCCCTACAACATCCCAGCCAACGAATATCTCACGCTCAAAGGTGAACAATTCTCAAAAAGCAGAGGAATCGGCATCTGGGTCCCAGAGATCCTCAATCGGTTCGACCCTGACGTCATCCGATATTACCTGGCCATCAACATGCCAGAGAACAAAGACGCGGACTGGACCTGGAATGATTTTGTCACAAAAAACAATGACGAGCTCCTTGGGACGTACGGGAACTTCATTCACCGGGTGATTACCTTCACCAGCAAGAACTTCGGTTCGATTCCTGAGGCAGGCACCCTGAATGACATGGATAACGAAGCCATACGAAAAATACAAGAAACCCACAAGGAAGTCGAAGCAGCACTCGAACAATGCTCCTTTAAAAAAGGCTTACGGGCAGTGATGAACCTTGCTCAATATGGGAACGTGTACTTTGACCACAATCAACCCTGGACTCTTCTCAAAACCGATCCGCAACGCTGCAAGACTGTTCTCCATATCAGTCTACGCCTTGTACAAGCACTCGCAGTCACCATGGCACCTTACCTTCCCTTCTCATCAGAACGCATCTGGAAAATGATCGGACAGACACAGCCGATCCGACACTGGGATGACGCCCTCCTTGAATTACACAACGGAACTACGCTTGAAACACCGACACCTTTATTTAAGAAACTTGAATTAACAGACATCGTGACCACAACAGATCCCTTCTCAAAGCTAGATTTACGGGTCGCCAAAATCCTCGAAGTTTCAGATCATCCTCAGGCGGATAAATTATACATCATGCAAGTCGACCTCGGACCACTTGGAAAACGAACCATCGTCGCTGGCATGAAACCATACTATCAAAAAGAAGAAATCACAGGGAAATCAATCGTGATGGTGACAAACCTCAAACCAGCGGTGATCCGTGGCGTTGAATCAAAAGGCATGCTGCTTGCTGCAACCGATGCAGACCATGTCGTCTCCCTCCTCGACCCAAAAGATAGTACACCAGGAGCTGAAGTCGGGGTGGACGGCATCGCAAGAGAACCAGCCCCCATCCTTGAATTTGACGCATTCAAACTCGCACCACTGGTCATTGACGCAAAAGGAAACGCAGTCTACAACGGCAAACCCTTGAAAGCAAAAGGAATCATCATCACCACAGACCGTATCGTGAAAGAAGGCGCAAAAATATCATAAGGGAGAATATGTATGAACGCACCTATCGTTGTCGAAACAGAACTACCAGCTAAAATATTGAACAAAGGCAAAGTACGAGATATCTATGAAATAAACCATGATATCTTGTTAGTCGCAACCGACCGTATCTCAGCTTTTGATGTTGTGCTACCAGATCCGATACCATCAAAAGGCATCTGCCTGACACAACTGTCAAAATTCTGGTTTGACTACACAAAAAAAAGCATCCCGAACCATGTGATCTCCACAGAGGTATCTGAGTTTCCAAAGGAATTACACGACTATAAAGCACAGCTAGCGTACCGCAGTATGCTGGTGAAAAAAACAAAGGTCATCCCGATTGAATGTATCGTGCGTGGGTATCTTTCCGGTTCAGCATGGAACTCCTATACAAAGGACGGGACGGTCTGTGGAGTAAAACTCCCCGCAGGCCTACAGGAGTCAGGCCAATTCCCTGAACCACTGTTCACTCCTTCGACAAAAGCAAAATCAGGTCATGACATCAACATCTCGATAGAAGAAATGAAAAAACTTGTCGGTTCCGATGTCGCTGATACATTAAACGATTATTCATTAAAAATCTATGACACCGCGGTGAAATACGCAAGAAAACATGGGATTATCATCGCAGACACAAAGTTCGAGTTCGGCATATACAATGATGAGATCATTTGGATCGATGAGGCGTTAACCCCTGATTCATCCAGGTTTTGGCCAGCAGAGAGTTACGAGCCAGGCAAACCGCAACCAAGCTATGATAAACAATATGTACGCGATTATCTGAATTCGACGGGATGGGATCATAGCTCAGCTCCACCAAGACTCCCTATACAGGTCATTGCTGAGACCTCGAAGAAATATCAAGAAGCATACGAAAAGATCACTGGAAAGAAATTTCTTTTCCGTTGAACACCATCTGAAGAATCTATATTTTCTATACCCGCGATTTAGAGTGAAGGCAAAAGACTTAAAAAAGAGACCATCGTAATAGGTACGATATCATCAATAGAATAGGGGGATTTCATGAAGAAGAAAATAACCGTCCTTAGCTCTGTGTGTTTGATTCTACTTATCACTCCGACGATACTCATCCAGGGTCACACCAACCGTAGTCTTACGGATGAATATTTCCTCACCGAAAATGATCCAGGAAAACAAGATGGACGATTCATCGAAAAACTCCAATGGTACTCACCGAACGGAGAGCGACCAGGAACCTATGAAGACTACATTTTCAACCATCCCTATACTCCTGCTCGTTTTTCAACACCAAAAATTGTACATACAACGGTTTTTTCTGAGAATGATTCACTAGCAATCCTTGTAAACCAAAACCTGTATCCGTCCATAAATACAAGTCTGTTTCAATATATCTCTGATCTAGTATTGGAAGGATATAGCGTATTTCTGCAAAAAGTCTCCGGGGGAACAGCTGAGGAAATCAAAGCATGGGTACAGGAACGATATTCCACAGGAATCACAGGGATACTTTTCATTGGTGATATCACCGCAGCATGGGCTGAAGTCTCCGGTGACCAGTTCCCAAGTGATCTGTTCTATATGGACCTTGATGGCACCTGGCAGGATGCGAACCATGATGGAGTCTATGAAATCCATCAGGCAGGATCTGGTGATATGGGGCCTGAGGTGTACGTCGGACGTATCTACGCCAACACCTTGACCTATGACACTGAGGCAAACATGGTCAACGATTACTTTGCCAAAGCCCATGCGTACCGTATTGGTGAACTGACCCAGCCCTGGCGTGGATTAGAGTATGTGGAAGAAGACTGGTTTGACATGGATGTGAACCTTGACCTTATTTATGAGGCAAATGTGACACGTGATGATTATGGATTTTTTACCACCGCAGAGGATTATCTGAATCAGATGGACCTCGGGCAACATTTCGTACAAGTCTGCGTGCATAGCTACTCAGGAGGACATTATTTCAGCACCCGTCCAACCGAATCAGCTGCGTACGCTCATATCTATATCTACAGTCCGCTCGCACGGCAAGTAAAACTCCAGCTTGGGAGTGATGATGGGATCAAAGCATGGGTCAACGGAATCAATGTCCTTACAAAGGATCGCTATGGTGGATGGACCCCTGATCAATTTTCCACAAATATAACCCTGAATTCCGGATGGAATCAGCTGCTTTGCAAAGTCAGTCAAGACGGGGGTGATTATCAGCTGTCTGCTCGAGTGACTGATCTGAATGGTTTGCCATTTAACGATCTTTCCTATCAACTCAGCGACCCCGCAGAACAAGGGGGGGAAGCTGAGTATATTCGGAGTTTCTTCCTCAATGGATTCCATCAGGACGTTGCAGATAATTTCTGGCAATATCTTATGACGAACTATCTTGGTGTCGATGAAGAATCCCTCAACCCGAATGAAGGAGATGAAAACGGGGGTAAAATCTGGACGAGGTACGATTCCGGGAACCCGTACATTGATTTAAGTGAGTATTGTAACGATGCTGATTATGGGGCTTGCTATGCATATGCCCGGGTGTATTCTTCAGTGCAGACAACCTGTCAACTGTGGATGGGCTATGATGATGGCGCGCGTGTCTGGCTCAACGGCAATGAAGTCCTCTATGATAATCGGTACGGTGGCTTTGAGATTGATATGAAAAAAGTCAATGTCACCCTTCAAGCCGGGGAAAATCGATTGTTGATAAAAATCTCTGAGTGGATGGGCGACCATGGGTTCACGGCTCGTGTATGTACACAAGATGGCGGCGTTGTGGATGGCTTGACCTATGACCCAGTGCCGACACCAATTACCTATGTTGGGACGTGGCTTGTGAACGGCCCGTATGCAAACCCAGATAAAGCGACAAGGCTCAGTGCAGACTATCTTGGTGACGAAGCAATGGTGACTCCAAGTGAGGGGGAGACCGCTCCGTTTGGCATCTGGGAGCGGGGGATTGGAAATGGTTACCCGTTCAACCTTGGTGGGTTTTACGATCGTGGCGCCTGGGTGCTCTCCCAGGATGTTCAAGACCGTGACCCGCCTGTCCTGTTCTACAATCTCTTTGCCTGTGGACCAGGACGATTCACTGATGAGAATTATCTTGCTGGTGCGTATATCTTCCATACTTCCTCAGGCTTGATCACCGTTGCGTCTTCGAAGAGTGGGAGTATGCTGAATTTTGCTGATTTCACTCAGCCGCTTTCTGAGGGAAAAAGCATTGGTGAAGCGTTCCGTTTATGGTTCGATGCCCAAGCCCCGTATCTTCAATGGGAAAAGGAATGGTACTATGGGATGGTGGTGTTTGGTGATCCGACGTTACGCATCCCAACTTATATTCAGATGCAGGTGACTAAACCGGAGAACGCTCTGTATATTGGTGATAAAAAGATCCTGCCGTTTTTCACACCGGTGAGTTTCGGGAAGATTACGATTGAGACTACGGTAACTAGCAATAATGATAACATAGAGCGTGTGGAGTTCTTCGTCGATGGTGCATTACAGTCAACCGATACGACAGCACCATACAGTTGGACGTGGAATCGTATCGCATTTCTGAAGCATCCTATAAAAATCGTCGCCTATGATACCGAAGGTCATAACAGCTCAAGAGAATTGACGCTGTGGAAGTTCTTCTAAAACCCAGTTATCCTTCCTGGACCGGGGAACGCCAATCAAGACCCGGGGTTCGAATCCCGATTTTTGGGACTAAAGGGAATCTGCGTTTATGCTGACTTTTCACCCGCATCATCCTGATTCTTTCAATTTGTTCTTTGGATGCATGTGAGGTTTTTTGTATCTCACTACTCTCAAGCTTCTGCTCCAAACCAAATAAGATTTCATCAAGGGTCTGATAGCTCATCCGGAGTTCTTTTTCATCGGTCTGCCCAACCCAGAGCCCCGCGGTTGGTGGTTTTCGAATGATCGGGGCAGGGATTTTCAGGTATTTGGCAAGCTGAAACACCTGGGTTTTATACAGATCACCGAGCGGTTGAAAATCGACACCGCCATCGCCATACTTGGTAAAATACCCCACCAGGATCTCTGATTTGTTTGACGTCCCGCAGACCAGGCTATTTGTCTCATTTGCGTATTCGTATAAGAGGATCATCCGTACCCGGGGTTTGATGTTTGCAAGCGTTAATCTCTTTTTTTGCGCCAAAGCCTCATGAAATGATGCGACGAACGAGGAGATATCGATTTCTGTACACTTGATATGAAAGGTGGTTGCGAAGAGTTTCACATGTTTCCGATCGAGTGCTGGTGTGGTTTCATCAGGGAGGAACACACATTGGACGTTATTTATCCCTAGTGCGTCCCTGCATAAAAACGCACAGACCGCCGAGTCTACGCCACCGGAAAGGCCAAGTACAACACTGTTACAACCAGCGTTTTCCACATAGGTCTTTATGAATTCTTTTATGATCGTGGCAATATCTTTTGGGTTTGATAGATCGACCATGTTTTTTTTTCACATCCAGGTCTCAATTGATTCTTTTATCAAAGCTTCGGCTTCTACCAACACCTTGTTATCAACTGAGGTAAACGAAGAACGGGCAATAGCAAGAGGTATCCTTCTGAGATAATCTGACATGCGGAGGTCTCTTCGCAGGGTCGTATTATAATGGTCTTCAACGATGTTATTCATGATATCGAGGTATTTATTGACATTTTTCTCAGAAGCGGTGATGGTTGGCTCGAAACGTCTGGCGAGTTTCACCCATTGATCGTAATAGTCATGTTTCTCTTTGATCTCCCCAGTCCCATAGAATTTCTTACGAAACAGGTTGAGTCGGTCTTCTTTGCCGATGTTTTGGACTTTTACGACTAAGGCGCAACGACTCATCAGCAGAGGGGATAACCCGATGTCTTTTAACGCGTTTTTACCAAACACTTGGGATTTCGGGTTTGCGAACGCGATCATGATAAAATTGCTTTCGATGCTCTGATGGAGTTTCGCGGAATGCACACTACATTTTCCGTTGGAGAGCAATTCATAACAATACTCGATGTCTTCACCAGGGATTTTATCAAACTCATCAACCAGGACAAGTTTGCGATTCGCATGCGGCAGTGCCCCCAGATCACCAGTCCCAAGATGACAGACCAGCCCTGATCGAGTTGTATTCGCACCAATGGTGATAATCTCTGAGAATCGCTCCGTGATGATTTCCTTCGCCATGGTTTTACTGCTCCCTGGTTCTCCGATAATCAGGGAATGGACTGGTTCTTCGAAGGTAGAAAATATGCTTGCTGCGATCACCTTCTTCATGATATCGTTCCCATGGATCTCCTGGAAGACGTTTTCCCAGAACCCATGGAACCCGCGTTCTTTTGCAAACTTTTTTAATTCATCCTCAGGCAGATAGATCCCGCTTTTTTCGCGTTCTATCATCTTCTTTGACTCAAGGATCTCACGAAGACCTTCTGCTTTTGAAATCACCTTAGAGAACGCCTCTGATTTCCGTGAGAGTTTCAACACGTTTCCCTCAATGGTTAATGCAGCGTTCCCCCAGCCAACCGCGTAGACATCTAAGACATTCAGAATCGATTTGATGACCGCTCGATCGGTTTTTTTTGATGTGATCTCAATGAGATCGCCATTGGTAATGACGATATCCAGGATGTTTTCATTGGCAAGGATGTTTCGTGCTCGTTGTACAAGCATCATTCCTTTACTAGACCCCATCCCAAGCGAAGAAACAGACATAATAGCAATCTGCTCAAGCGTCGTAATTCCCATATTTTCTAATTTCTTTCGATCAGAGGGGACAACGCTAAGTAAGGTAAGGTCATCTTCCATAGGGCACCTATGCGAACAGGCAATATCCATGTCTATGGATTAAAAGTTTCTGGTACGATAATGGTTCGAAGAAAGACCTAATCATCGCGTGAAATCCGCTGGCCTAGATGATATTTTTTCATTTCTCGCTCAAGGTACCGATAAACCGTTGGATGCTCGCTACCACTCAGGAGCATATCGATTGCTTTTTTTGCGATGTCCATGCTATCAAAATCTGCAATCACTGCAACGGTATGCCCATAGACAGCCAAAATCCCCCCAGTCAATCCTTCGATGACCCGTTTTGTTTTTCCCTCACGTCCAATGACCCTGGCTTTCACCCGGATAAGATGAGACTCTTTTTTTCCTACATAATCATAAATATCAAAGATGTACAGTTCGGTCTCCTCTCCAAATATACGAAACGCATGTTCCGGTGAAAAACCTCGTCCTATCGCACGGATCACGTCTTCAACCTTTAAAGGAATAAGGGGGTCTTTTGCTTCCTGTTCATTGAATACCACTTCCCCTTCTTCAGAGTCAATCTCAAGGTGTACATGAGAGATTCGTTCAATCGTCTTTTTCGTTTCCCCGTCCGTTCCGATCAATACCCCGACACGTTCTTTTGGAATACGTACATATTTCATGGTCTATCACTTCTTTTTTTTCACTAGGTTCTCAAAGATTTCTCGTTCATTGCCTTCGATGTCATATTTCTTGAAATAATGCACGATATTATGAATATCCCTTTTTAAAAATTCCGAGGAGGACGGATGATCAAGAAGAACCCCTTGACCGATATCAATGAGATACGGTTTCTGACGAAACATAAGAATATTAAATGCGCTGAGATCAGCATGGACGATTTTTATTTTGTACATCCTTGTGATAAAACCTATGATTTCGTCATAGATCTTCTGTGGATTTCGGAGAAGCACATCCTTAAGCATCGGTGCTGATTTTGCCGCATCACCGATATACTCCATGATCAATACATTATGGACGCATTTTATCGGAGCAGGTGCTCTGATTTTCGCCTGATGCAACAACTCAAGGTTTCTAAATTCCTTTCTTGCCCATTCCTCAATGATAGTACGCCTGTTCTTATATCCATACGCGAACCGAGGATCCCCTTCGATGTACGATGCGATATGTTTGAACGTCATAGTCGCGGTCCGGAAAATCTTTATCGCAACAAACTCTTTCTCAGGAGTCGTCCCACGGAAGATATTCGCTTCTTTCCCTGTTGAGATGGGGAAGTCAACCTGATCAATGATTTTATCAGAAATCAGTTTCCCAAGCAGCAGAAGCGTCTGTTTATCAAACACCTCCCCAAATGTCTTTCTATTAAAAACAACTCGGTCCAATATCACTTGTGATTGCCGATCGAGTTTTTTTAACCATTTATCATTCAGAAGTTCATCAGAAGACATTAATTTCCTCTGGAAGCATTTTTCTTCGGCTCAGACTACTCGCCTGAGTCCTACTATAGCGAAAAACAATGTCTGCTTTCTCATTTTGGATATCCCATGGTTTGATAATAAGCAGGTCACCAGTGCGCACCCGAGCTTTGCGTTTCATTTTTCCGGGGATACGAGCCATCCGAGATTTTTTATCCTCACAGACGACATGAATACGAGACCCTCCGAGTAATTGATCTGCAATCGCAAACAGCTCATTGTTTTTTCGATTTGGCAACGGTAACCGATAGTATCCGTCCTCGCCTTCTGGAGTCGAATGTGGACGACGTGCCCTGGCATACGTATTCCCTGGTGGTGTCATATTTTAAAGCCCCAATGAATCAGAAATTCTCTTTAGTGAGTCTAAACTCAGCTCAAGAAAACCCTGAAGTTCTAAATCCATATCTTCACAGAGTTCAATTCGTTTTCGGTTACAACCTGCAGCAAAGGATTTATCCTTAAACTTCGCAAGTAAGGTCTTTGGAGTCACATCAGCAAGTTTTTTTGAAGGCATGACAAGTGCGGCAGCAATGATAAGGCCAGATACAGCATCCGCAGCAATCAATGATTTATCCAGATAGGTCTGTGGGATCTGTGCGGTGTATTGATAGTTATGTGCTTTGATAGCATTAATCGCTTCTTGGGGCAATAAATCATATAATACTTTGACGGTGATCTGTGAATGTTTTTCAGGGTCGTTTTTTGTAAAATCATAATCGAGGTCATGCAACAGTCCAGTAATCCCCCAAAGCTGTGAATCCTCGCCAAGTTTCTTCGCCATATCCTCAAGGATTGCTTCTACGGCATAGGAGTGTTTGATGAGGTTTTCTGTTCGAAGGTTCTTCCTAAGAAGCGGTTCTGCTTCCGCCCTGGTTAGCATATAAATGAGGAGTAAAGACGCAGTTGATTTAAACTTTCCTCAGACCGTATCGAAAGATTTTAAGTAGGCATTCTGTTTTCTCCAATGCTGGTGCAAGTATCAAAACCATCATGATCATTGATGAGGAAGATGATTTCCTCAAACAAGTAAAAACAGTGCTAGAAAAGGAAAACGTTGAGGTCGTGACAGCGCGAAATAGCAGAGAGGCACTTGAACAGCTCAAAGAGGATAACGAAGAAACCTTTGATTTAATTCTGGTCAATACACGAATGCCTGGTAGTCAACTCACCAATGCACTTTTTTCCATGAGGCCAGCGCTGAAAAAACTCCCGGGCGGCATTGAGAATTTCTTACAAAAACCATTCACGAGGGAAGAACTGGTGGAGTTTGTTAAAGAAAAAATAAACCTCCGGTAAGGAATAAAAGAAAAAAAAGAGCAATATACCTATTTTTTACGAAGCTATTTCAGGGTTTTTACCCACTCGTACACTGGTGTGACAAGATCCTTGATCCGCTGTTTTTCAGGATTCATCGGTGATGGCTTCCAGAAATCTGCTGGCTCAAAATGAAAATCAGTCACCACCCCAACGCGTTGCTCCTTGGGTTTAAAAACGATTTTCAAGGGCATACCAAACTCAACATCCCAGGGATTCATCCCATGCAGCTCGTTTGCCATCGCCACTTTACTTGTTCCAATATTCGCATAGACAAGGATAATCGGGAGTCGTTTCAAGGATGATCGTCCACTCCATCCCGCAACAGTCCAGGTGTGCACCTTTGCGGTGAGAGGCATCTCAACCCATTCGGTTTTTTGTAAATTACAGTCCAAATTCCAACAGTGGGTACGGACAGGAACCCAAGAATCCCCGCATTTCGGGCAACGGGTCCCCATGATCTTACCATCAAGCAGCCCGATGAAGAACTTGCTGTTCCACCCATGTCGAATCGTGTACAGCTGATCATAATGGAGGAACTGGTTCATAGCGGTCCGGTCCTCTGATATTTCATGGCCGACAAACACCAGACCTTTTTCTTTCACATCAGCAGGTCGGTAGTCTTTTTTCTCGGTAAAATTCGGTGGATCAGCGAATTTTTCTTTTTTATTTTTCATCACGACAGTCACCGTCATGTCTATGGCCTCCTAAGAATGAAATTCGAAATACTCGTTCCGGTACCAGCATGGCTGTTGACCACCCCGCATTCCGGGTCAGGAACCTCTGTTTTTTTACTCAGATGTTTCTGAGGGATCATCCCTGCAAGCTGATAATAACATTCAATAGTGCTCATCAGACCCGTGGCTCCAACAGGGTGACCATACCCGAGCAATCCTCCACCAGGGTTCATAGGGATATCCCCATTCATGCTGGCGCGTTCATCACGGATGAATTTCGCAATAGAGTCCTCATTAGCCAGTCCCAATGCCTTATAGATCTGCGCTTCCGAAGTCGAGAACGCATCATGGATCTCACCAAAATCAATGTCTTTCAGAGGATTTTTGATGCCTGCCATTTTGTATGCCTGTTCTGCGGAGTTCCGACACGCTGCAAACTCTGTCATCCCTGGATAGCCTGGACCATAGCGCTCGGTCCAACCAGGGTTGTTCAGTCGATCTCCTGCTCGAATCGTACAGCTGGACAATCCCATGCCGTCAACTGTGACGTAATGATCTGGGTTGATTTTCTTGGCGTACTCTTCACTGCAGACTAAAAGAAACGCGACACCTCTGCTCATCAGACAGCAATCATATTTCTTAATGGGGTATGAGATGAGCCGGGAGTTCATCACATCATCAACCGTGATGTACCGATGGTCATTGCGGTACCATTGTGCTTTGGGGTTATCCATCGCATTGTTTTTGTTTTTCACAGCAATAGTCGCGACGTCTTCCTCGGTGACATGGTTTTCCTTCATCCATTTATTCGCCATCGCAGCATAGTAAATAGGGTAGATGCCTCCGACCATGAGTTCGTACCTGATATCTGATGCCATGGCGATAAACTCGCTGCCTTGTGACTGTGAGACAGAATCCATCGTCTCCCAGCCGACGATACCGACGACATCATGATGACCAGACATGATAGCAAGAGCTGCTGCGTAGAGGGAAGAGCCTCCGGTGTTCCCCCCGTTTTCTACTCGATAATGAGGAAGGCCAACTAACCCAAGATGGTCATGGATGATCCATTCAGGTGCGAGTTGATGGCTGAAATGAACAGAGAAATGTGAATAGATCATCAGGTCAAGGTCTCGGAGTGAGAATCCTGGGACGTCCTGCTGAGTCTCCTTGATGCATTCTGCCGCTCCGCCTTCGATGCTTTCAAAACCAGTTGGGCCGTAATCAAATGGTGTGGTCGCTCCTCCAACAATACAAACTTTTCGTGACATTTATAACTTCCCCTCAGGACTTTCAACCGTTCAAGGTCCCAGTCCCCTAAGGGGGATATTGTTTGAGAATTAAAAAAGGTTGTTATTTTTTAAAATAAATTAAAATTATTCTAAAAAATTCTTTTCCAAAGGACTCTTCGAATGAACATTTTGTCCGGGTTCAATTCTTTTGGTTTTCATCCCATGGATGGTGAAATCAACAGAGGAGCTTTGAGACAGCTCATCAGAGGTTCTCTCTGGTGTTATGAATTGTTTATTGATACTATTTTTCTCTTGATTAATTGTGAGAAGAAATCGGAGGATGCCGGAAAAAAGGACGGGAAGACGATGCCATGGAACAAAATCGATCTGCCCATTGCGTATGGTTCTGAGATGATCACCGCTTCCACCCTGATCCACCACTGGACCTTTCACAGAACCCCACCAGTTCCGTTGGGCAGAAACAGTACAGCCATCCACTGAAAGCCCATATTGACTATTGAGGAAGATGTTGTTCCAGCGAATGATACTATCCGTCGACTGTACCGCATAGACACCCTGAGAATTCTGTACGATGGTATTCCTCCGGATACTCGTCTGGATTGTATTGTATAAGAGAAGACCAATGCTGTTCGAGTTGACAATATTATATCTCAAGCTGTTTTTGTTACTATTTTCAATATCGATCCCAAGACTATTCCGCTGGATGATGTTCCCTTGTATGGTATTGTTCTCATTAGAGCCGGAACTCAAATCAATACCGGTCATGCTTTGATCTTCTATGAGATTATCTTGGATGAGGGTATTGGAGGAGTACGCCAGGGTTATCCCAACAGTCCCTGTATTCAGATATAAATTTTCCACGGTACAACGACTTGCGTTAACAAGGATGACTTCTCCAGCGTCTTGTGGTACAGTAATACCAATCTGATTGAGGAGATAATAGATGGGTTTTCCATTGACAGTATTGCTAGCATCAACGCTATTAACATATTCAATAAGATTCATACCATACACCATGAGGCTGCAGTTCATCAGATGGTTTTCCTCAAGATCGTTTCCATTGGATGAAACGAAATAGAGGCCTACGCCATTCGCATTTTGAATGATATTTTCTACAAGCCGATTATTCGACGAATGATCAAAATAGATCCCAACAAAGTGGTTTTGAAGAGTATTTCCCACAAGGATGGTTTCCATTGCGGAATTTAGAGAGAGAGCCAATCCGTTATCAGTCAGGACATTGTCTTTGATGGAGTTGCTCACTGACGCATCGATATCAATCCCGTAGTTATTCCCATGGATGATGTTGTTTTCAATCACGTTCATATTATTATTCGCACCATCGAAATCGATCGCAGCGACACGGTTCCCGGTCAAGACATTGTTTTCGATCGTGTTCAACGAGGAATACGCCAGTTCTATGCCGAGACTTGCATCACTCAGATTCAAAGAGGTGAGAGTGCAGTGAGAGCTTGAAACAAGGATGACTTGACCAGCATCCGGTGGAATGGTTTGGTTGTGTTCATCAACATAATAATACACAGGATCGCTATTGACTAGATTGGTCGTATCCACATCATTTATGTATTCGTCAGGACTGGTCCCGGTCACTTGCAGGCCACAATGAAACATCTCATTTGCCCGCAGGTTATTTTGATATGACGCGCCAAAGAAGATACCAACCACACAGTCATCGATGGTCTCCTGCAGAAGCGTATTTTGAGTACTATATTCAAGACGAACCCCAGCAGCAGAACCAGATATCGAACAAGATTCCACTATGTTATTTGATGAATCATACAGAAAGATACCATCAAAGAAACCATCGGTAAAGGTGCAGTTTCTCACCAGATTACCAAGAGACGAAATGAGGTACATCCCATGGCCTTCGTTGTTCATAAAACTACAGTTTTCAATCACAGAAGACGAGGTCCCTGCAAGCACCATACCCTCAAAATTATTACGAAAATCACGGTTCTGAACAGAGATGTTCTCACACTCAATCAACCCAAGGAACCCAATCTCTATGGTTTCGTCAAAGAGAAGGTCATCTTGTCCGATCAGATAGTACATTGGTTTTCCATTGATGGTATTTGAGGTGTCGATATCACAATAAAAATCTGACACAGAAGAGGAGCCTATCCCAAAGTTCGCGTAATTATTCACTAAGGTGTTATTCCGCATTTTCGTATTCGGCGCATAGGCTAAGCTAATACCATCATACCCATCTTGACAGACACACCCCATGATCTGGTTACCAGATGACTGCTGAATATGAATGCTGCTGAAACCGTTTCGTATGCATGAACAATTAATCAGTTGATTGTTATCTGAGGCTTCATAGAGTGTAATCGCATCAGAGTTCCCTTGACAGATACAACCCTGAATCGTATTACCCTTTGAGTTAACGAAGTTGATAGCCATGAGATTCCCATACAATTCACAATTCAGGATCTGACAAAAAGATGCTTCAACCAGAGAAATACCGACCCACTGATTATCCTGGATAATGCACTCGGAAAGCGTCATATACTCCCCTCTGACGCTGACAGCTGCTTGATAGTAGTACCCACGATTATTTGAAATACGAAAATTTCTCATTTCGACATAGTCCCCGGTGATGAGTATCGTATCAAGAGAGTTTTCAAGCAAGGAACCATTAATCTCAGTACTGAACGTATCTTCACCAATCAGAAAAAGAGATTTCTCTATCATCAGATGCTCATAATACGGGGAGGAATTATTGTACACATAGATGGTATCACCAGCACTTGAATCATTGATGGCGTCCTGGATCTTCGTGTAATTCCCATCTCCAGTCCCACCAACATAAAAGATATTCCCTTCTGAGAAAGACTGGATGATTTTTTCACCTACGCTCTGACCATATGAAGGAATAACACAAGGTATGAGTAACAAGAACATGATACTAATTGCCAAATCTTTCCGTATAAGATGATATCGTTGCACAGGGTTCCCCTTTATCTCTGTTTTTATAAGTATCTTCTCCTATAATAACATTATTAGACTCTTGAAAAGACACCCGTTCATTCAAAAACGATACTATTTTCCAATCACCATACCCGCAGGATCGATTTTCTTCAGAAGAGACAGTTCCTTCTGAGACGGTGGTGTTGTCACTGAAACATCCTTTGGAACCTGAATCGCAAACCCAGAGTTCTCAGTAATCTGATCCAGCGTCACCCCTGGATGCAGCGACAGAAGCATCATCTGTTTGGATTCAGGATCAAAACCATACACCCCCAGTTGAGTGATCACCCGATACGGCCCGCTCCCTTTTGGCAACCCGGTTTTTTCCCGAGAATCAAACCCAGAAAGATACCCAGGTGTCGTCAAGAAATCAAGTTTCTCAAGGAACCGATGCTTATCCTGCCGCATCAGAATAATCGTCTGATGACACAAGGTCCCAACATCGTTCGCCCCACCACTCCCCGGGAGTCGCACCTTCGGATGCTCATACGACCCGATCACAGTCGTATTCAGATTCCCAAACCGATCGATCTGCGCACCACCAAGGAACCCATAATCAATATACCCTGCCTGTGCCATGGACATAGAATCATGCATACTGGAGGCAGCAACCGCGGAATAAAACGTCCGTGAATCACCAACAGAAATAGGAAGCACCGGCATCTCCGGGCCGATCCCTCCTGCTTCAAAAAACAACAACAGGTTCGGCGCATGTGTCCGCTGCGCAAGCATCGCCGCGATCATCGGAAGACCAGTACCCACAAACACAGACTTGTTATCCTGAAGCATTCGTGATGCGACACAGGCAAGCAACTCAGTGGACGAATACAACTCTTTCCCTGCAGCTTTTTCAGTTTTCCCTTTTAGCCAAGGGGCGGTCATCGGCTCCTCAAACCGCTCAATCCGAGCAAGCTGCTGCATCTTCTTCATCCCACCGACACACAACAAATACTCAGAAAAATCCTTCAGCCCATACACATATTTCTCAAGATACCGCTGGACACCCTCATCAGTTGTAGACTCTGAAAGCCATTCACCGATATGATCCTCATCAAAGAAATATTGATACGGCATCTGACACGGATGCGACCCGAAAGGCGTCTCGACCACCGCGCTGACCAAATAAAAAGGAATCACGGTTTTCCAAGGCTCTTTGCGTATCTTTGAACTTTCAACGATCTTCTCCGTAGTTACGATCAGATGACGTGCCGCCCGAGACAGCTCGAAATCCTCAACAATGATCCCATCGATCTGCGCGTTTCCATACTTATCACATCGAGGCACATGAACCACCGCGACATCCGGGTAACACGCGGGAACCAGACAGAGCTGTTTCCCACTGAAAGGATCAATCATGGTCTGCGCAGAGCTATGTGCAAACGTATCAGTCCCTAGCATCACCCGCGTCGGGATAAACGGCAGACCCATCATCGCCGCAAGAAAACGCCATTGAAACCCTGCGTTACTGATCTCACCAGTCACTTTGCATTTTCCAGTTTCGACCGCACGCCGTGACGCAGGAGACAACCCTCGTAGCTCATGACCAAATGAGTACGCAACCTCGACCTGATCTACACACCCTGAGCCGACCAACAAATCAAGGTCATGCACCGCGGTCTTCCCCGTCAGTAGTAAATGCTTTTTTCGTTGCCTGATGATCTCATAGACAACCGCCATAGAGACCCGCACATGCCCAAACCCACCCATGGCAAGCAACGAACCATCAGGGATAAAACGTGATACAGCCTCCTGCGCAGACATCCGTTTATCCACCAGACCCCGCGGTTTATTCTGAACAACCCACTGCCGGTTCTCATCAGGATCATGCCACCCGAGAAGCTTCCCAGTACCCTTCTGAATCTTTTGATCACAGGTCATAAGTACCATTCCCCGTCACATCCACTTCAATCGATAAGATAAACGCTGTAAAACCACCCAGTATCCACATCGAGTATCCCTACAAAAAATCTTCGACTCCAATGAAGCGTAAATTTAAAGACTTGTGACCTATCCTGGTATGAGGATACCTATGGATTTCCAACTGACCGAACAGCAAAAATTATTCAAAAAAACAGTCAGAGAATTTGCTGAAAAAGAAATTAAACCACTTGCTTCAAAAATCGACAAAGAAGAATATTTCCCCTGGGAATTATACAAAAAAATGGGAAAACTCGGTCTGATGAGTATGACTGTACCAAAGAAATACGGTGGTGCAGGCATCGATAAAATATGTTATATGATCGCTTTAGAAGAAATCTCCCGGGTCTGCGGATCAACAGGCCTCACTGTCGAGGCGCATAACTCCCTAGGCGTCGGTCATATCTACGAAAAAGGAACCGAAGAACAACGAAAAAAATACCTCCCTCAACTCCTCCATGGAGACGCAATAGCAGCTTGGGCGCTGACCGAACCGAACGCAGGCTCTGATGCTGCCTCGTTACAAACAACAGCGGTTCTTGAAGGAGAAGAATGGGTGTTAAATGGGACAAAACAATTCATCACCAGCGGGGATATCGCTCTTGTTACAACAGTCATGGCAAAAACAGACAAAACACTCGGGGCAAAAGGAATCAGCGCGTTCATCGTCGAAAAAGACACACCAGGTTTTACCGTTGGTGTCCTTGAGGATAAACTCGGACTGCGAGGCAGTCGTACCGCAGAAATGATCCTTGAGGACTGCCGGGTCCCAAAAGACCACTTGCTTGGAGAAAAGAACCTCGGGTTTGTCGGTGCGATGACGATCCTTGATCGTGGGAGAACCGCGATTGGTGCCATGGCGGTTGGAATCGCTCAAGCTGCCCTTGATGAAAGTCTTACATATGCAAAACAGCGCGAACAGTTTGGCAAACCCATTGGTAAAAATCAGGCGATCCAATGGATGATTGCAGATATGGCGACCTCCGTTGATGCAGCACGATTACTTGTCATGCGAGCAGCATACCTTGAAGAAAAAGGATTACCTTTTAACATAGAAGCATCCATGGCGAAACTCTTCGCCTCAGAAATCGCGATGAAAGCAACCCGCGACGCGATTCAGATTCATGGTGGTCATGGGTACATGCGTGACTTACCGTTAGAACGGTTCTACAGGGATATCAAACTTACTCAGATCGGTGAGGGAACCTCAGAGGTTCAACGGATGGTTATCGCTAAACGCCTTGGACTCTAAACGTATCAAATGGGGGTTGAAAAAAAATGAAACCAAAAGAGACGAAATGTGAAACTGTTTTTAAAAAAGACAGATACGAGGAGCTCTATAAGACATTTACTTGGAAGGTACCAACCCATTATAACTTCGGATTTGACGTCGTTGACCAATGGGCAGAGGATCGCACAAAACTAGCGTTGATATCCATTGACCGGACTGGAGAAAAACCACGATATCACACGTTTTATGACCTCAAGGTGCAATCAAACCAGTTCGCAAATGTTCTACGAAAACTCGGGGTGAAAAAAGGAGATCGTGTGTTAGTTATCCTGCAAAGCATCCCAGAATGGTACATCGCCCTCATCGGGATGTTCAAGCTTGGTGTTGTTCCCATGCCAGGGACCGTCCTGCTCACCTCCAAAGATATCGAATATCGAGTGAACCGATCAGAAGCATGCATGGTGGTAACTGACCTTGATCACGCAGACCGTGTTGAAGCGGTGAAAAAGAACTGCAAGACCTTAAAGCATATCATGCTGGTGGATGGAAAACGCGACGGATGGCTCAACTACACAGAGGAAATGAAGGATTCCTCCAGGGATCTATCTCAAAAGGAAATAGGTAAAACCCGTGCAGATGACCCTCTTCTTATTTATTTTACATCAGGAACCACGGGACATCCAAAAATGGTTCTCCATACCCATAGTTATGCATTAGGCCATGAGGTCACCGCAAAATTCGCCCAGGCACTGACAAAATGTGACCTTCACTGGACGGTCTCTGAGACCGGATGGGCAAAAGCAGCCTGGGGAAAACTCTTTGGTCAGATGATCGTGGGTGCCGCAATCATCCAATGGGAAACACCTGGTCGTTTTGATGCCGATGGACTGCTTCGTGCCATGGAAAAATATGGGGTGACGACCTTCTGTGCGCCACCAACTGTCTACCGGATGCTGATACAGATGGATCTCTCACTTTACAAGCTCAAACTCCGCCATTGTATGAGCGCAGGGGAACCATTGAATCCTGAGGTCATCAGAGTCTGGAAGGACGCCTATGGCCTTGAGATCTATGATTTCTTCGGGCAGACAGAGACAGTCTGTGTGTTATCGAACTTCCCGTTTATGCCGATTAAATATGGCTCGGTGGGCAAACCAACACCGGGTCATGATGTGCGTATCGTGGATGATGAAGGAAAAGAACTCAAGACTAACGAGGCTGGTAATATCGCATTGTACATCGGGGATGTACGACCACCCGGACTCTTTAAGGAATATTGGAAAGACCCCGAGATTATGAAGCGGTCATTCAAAGACAATTATTATTATACTGGTGATCAAGGGTACAAGGACCAGGATGGGTATTTCTGGTTCGTCGGTCGTGATGATGATATCATTAAATCCTCAGGATACCGGATAGGGCCTTTCGAGGTCGAATCAGCACTCATCGAACATGACGCGGTCGCAGAATGCGCAGTCGTCGGTGCTCCAGACCCTGAAGGGATCAGAGGGATCGTCGTCAAAGCCTATGTCGTCCTTGCGAAAGGATACAAACCATCTGAGACGCTGACAAAGGAGCTTCAGGAGCATGTAAAAAAAGTCACAGCGCCCTATAAATATCCCCGCATCATCGAATATATGGAAGAGCTCCCAAAGACGATCTCAGGGAAAATACTCAGACGAGAACTTCGGAATAAATAACGGATTTCTCCGTCTTATTCTTCTTTTTTTCTGAAGAGGTTTTTAAAAGACAGAAAGACGTATCGGAGGATCAACGGGGTACGGTATTTTCGGAAACTGATTTGCCCACCGCTTACTCCAATGATCAGTTTTGCGAATTTTTTATCCCGCGTCATCAAACGTATGATTCTCTCTGAGTCCTTGCCCCATTGGTTGTTGAACCGGCCTAATGCCTTCAGATCCTTGCCAAAATCATAATTCCATAAGGTCTGATATCGGGATAAAAACCGAGAACTCAGGTCATTGGACTTCAGGGCTTCAGCGATGACATCTGCAGCGATTTTCCCGGAGACCATCGCATAGTAGATCCCTTCACCAGTTATCGGATTGATAAAACCTGCTGCATCTCCACAGAGCATGACTCGGTCTCCGCAGGTGTTTTCCAACGGGAAGATAGGCAGAGTCGCTCCTTTCAGATTTTCAACAGGGAAATCAGCGGGCAGTAATTTCTTTTCCTTCAGAGTAGATATAAACTTCTCATAGGTCTCTTTTAAGGGGATCTTTGGTCTTGCTTTTGAGACCGCGGATTGGAATTCACCGATTCCGATGTTCACCGTGTTTTTCTTTGGGAACACCCAGGCGTACCCTGCGATCCCATGGGCTTTTATGAAGAGATAAATCAGGCGTTTTTTCGTAAAAAACGCTGTCAGCTGCTTTGAGGTCAGGGGTTGTTCTTGCATCAGTGAGATGCAAATGACTTCAAGTTTCTTTGATAAGTTTGTTTTCTCCGCTACAACGCTATGCATCCCGTCGCTCCCAATCACCATCTGGGTCTCTATGGTTTGTCCATCTTCGAGCATCACGGAGACTTTCTCTTTTTGGACGACGACATCGATGACGGACTTTCCCCCTAAAAAAGTCGCTCCTGCTTTCTGCGCAAGGGACATCAAGCCGTAATCAAAGTCTTTTCGAAGTACCATATCAACAAAAGGTTTTTCTCGCAGAAGATCACATTTGTATCGCAGGGAAGAAGAATACATCGTTGTCCCATATGAAACAGAATCAATGAATGGTTCGATGTAGGGGAACCTTTTCTTCACGCGAGTCGGAAGACCGCCACCACAGGGTTTATCCCGTGGGAATTTTGCTTTGTCAAGAAGGAGGACTTTGATTCCTTTTTCTGCAAGGTTTTTTGCTGCGGTTGAACCTGCTGGTCCTGCACCGACAACGATCACATCATAGTTCATAGCAAAACCAACATTTCTTGTTTACATCCGGAAGACACCAGGCTTCCACTCAGAGATCGAAGCGTTAAGTGACGCAGAGATCCCAAGACCAAGGACCAATCGGGTATCCACCGGGTCGATGATCCCATCATCCCAGATACGCGCAGTACTATAATAGGGGTTGCCTTCTGCCTCGTATTTTCTCATGATCGGGTCTGTCAAGGCTTGTTCTTCTTTCTTTGTCATCTCGATACCCTTTCGCCAGAGTTGATCCCGTTTGACGGTGAGAAGCACTGTTGCTGCCTGTTGGCCGCCCATGACTGAGATACGCGCGTTTGGCCACATCCAGAGTTGTCGTGGTCCGTAGGCTCTTCCGCACATCCCGTAGTTGCCAGCACCAAACGACCCTCCGATGATCACAGTGAACTTCGGTACCTGGGCACAGGTGACTGCTGTCACCATTTTCGCACCGTCTTTAGCGATCCCGCCAGCTTCGTATTTCCTGCCGACCATAAACCCAGTGATGTTCTGTAAAAACACAAGAGGGATTTTCCGCTGGCAGCACAGTTCAATGAAATGAGATCCTTTCAGCGCTGACTCAGAGAACAACACACCATTATTCGCAAGGATCCCAACCGGGTACCCCATGATACGGGCGAACCCGCAGACCAGGGTGGTACCATATAAGGCTTTGAACTCATGGAATCGTGACCCATCAACGATACGAGCGATGATCTCTCGAACCTCAAAAGGCTTGCGTGGGTCTTTCGATAAAATCCCGTAGATCTCCTTGATATCATAGGCGGGTTCCTCAGGTTTTTTAATATCAAGATATGTTTTTTCCTGTCGATTTAAGTTCTCAACAATATTCCTGCAGATCCGTATCGCATCAGGATCATCGACAGCATAATGATCGGATACCCCGCTTTCACGACAGTGCACATCTGCACCACCAAGATCCTCAGCGGTGACCTCTTCACCTGTCGCAGCTTTCACAAGGGGTGGTCCGCCTAAAAAGATCGTCCCAGTTCCTTTCACAATAATGGTTTCATCTGACATCGCCGGGACATATGCACCCCCGGCAGTACATGATCCCATGACTGCTGCGATTTGTGGAATTTTTAAGGAAGACATTTTTGCTTGATTATAAAAAATCCGTCCGAAATGCTCTCGGTCCGGGAACACCTCATCTTGCATGGGGAGAAACGCGCCACCAGAGTCAACCAGGTAGATACAAGGGAGGTTGTTTTCCATGGCGATTTCTTGTGCGCGGAGATGTTTTTTTACCGTGATCGGATAATATGTCCCACCCGTGACTGTTGCATCATTGGCGACGATGACGACTTCCCTGCCGTGGATAATCCCTATGCCAGTGACGATCCCCGCAGCAGGAGCCTTGTTTTCATACATGTCGTATGCGGCAAGGGTGTTAAACTCAATAAACGGAGTCTCAGGGTCAAGTAATGCATCGATACGCTCCCGTGCAAGCATCTTTTTCCGTGATTTATGAAGCTTTACGGACTCATCACCACCGCCTTTCATAGCAGAGGTGATCTTTTCTTTCATATCCTTAGCAAGGCTTTCATAATGTGCAAAGTTTTCTTTGAACTCCTTACTTGAGGTATCAATCGTACTTTCAATGATTTCCATCTTCATCCTCCTTTTTTTGTATCTCAGCGGTGAGCTGACCAATCTCGATTTGATCTTTTTCTTTAAAATACGTTTTCTTGATGACCCCATCATAGGGGGCTCGGATCAGATACTCCATTTTCATAGCTTCAATGATGAGAATGACATCATCTTTTTTCACAGGGGATCCTTCTTTTACTTTACAACTGACAACGGTCCCGGAGATGGGTGAATGGAGATTTCCTTCTTTTTTCTCTGTTGTTTTCCTCCCAGTTAGCTCTATGCGTTTTACTTTAAAGATGCTCCCATCGATAAAGACAAACTTGTTATCATCTCCCTGAGAGATGATGCTTTTGATGAGCCGGTCACCAAGCTGAATGGACAGCTGCCCGGGTTTCAGCTCCGTTGCTATCACGGTATATTCATTATTATCATAGGTGATGAAAAATTGATTCTCTCGACGTTCAACAGTAACGTTGTACACATGGTTGTTATGCTCGTAGTTGATGAACATAGTTACACCCCCATCCTCCATCGTCCCACATGCTGCCAGGGGGAATGAGGATCTGCTTCTTTGTATCTGACGACCTCTTGCCGCTGGGTGTGTAACGAGTCATACACTGCAAGAGCGATCAACGCATCGAGGGGAAGTCCTTCCTTTGTCACGAGCCAATCATGGAAATAATCATTGATGAAATGCGTAGTGATGTTTCCTTTTCTGAACTCAGAATGGTCCAGGACCTTCTTGAGAAACGAGATATTCGTCGTCACACCAAGGACAACGTAATGTGACAATGCCCAGATCATCTTATTGATGCTTTCCTCACGGTTCTCGGTATTTACCGTTAGTTTCGCAAGCATCGGATCATAGTACGGGCTGACATGAAAGTGTGTCTCCACACCGGTATCGTTCCTGATGTTTGGTCCATTGGGGAGATCGACTTTTTCCAAGGTTCCAATACTTGGGAGGAAACCATTGGATGGGTCCTCCGCGTAGATCCGGCATTCAAGGGCATGACCCCGCTGGGTCAGGTCTTTTTGTTTCATGGTTAGTTCCATGCCACTGGCGATGCGAAGCTGCCATTTTACCAGGTCGATACCCGTAGTCGCCTCAGTGATCGGATGTTCAACCTGCAGACGCGTGTTCATCTCCATGAAATAGAAATTTTGTTTGCCATCCACCATGAATTCGATGGTGCCTGCATTTGTGTACCCGACTGTTGTTGCAGCGGCGACCGCTGCTTTTCCCATGGTCTCTCGTAGTTTTGGTGTCATCATCGGTGAGGGGGTCTCTTCGATGATCTTCTGATGTCGCCGTTGGATGGAGCATTCACGTTCGAACAGATGAATCACCTGTCCATGCTGGTCAGCAAGAATCTGAAATTCGATATGACGTGGTTTGTCGATATATTGCTCTAGGAAGACAGAATCATTGCCGAATGCGGATTTTGCTTCTCGTTTCGCACTCTCGATGGATTGTTCAAGCTCTGATTCTGCATGGACGATACGCATCCCTTTTCCACCACCGCCCGCTGTCGCCTTGACTAACAGTGGAAACCCTATTTTTTTTCCTTCTTTCAGTAATGTCGATAGATCCTGGCGTACTCCATTATAGCCTGGGATGACAGGGACATCTGCGTGTGCGATGGTTTTTTTTGCTTCGATTTTATCACCCATCAGACGTATCACCTCAGGTGTCGGTCCAATAAAGGTGATACCGGTATCGGTGCAGGCTTTTGCAAAATCAGGGTTCTCCGCAAGAAACCCATAACCAGGATGGATCGCCTCTGCGTGTACTTTTGTGGCGTTTTCAATGATTTTTGCGATATTCAGATAACTTTCCGAGGGAGTGGGGTCGCCAAGGTTAATGGACTCATCAGCAATCTGAACATGGGGCGCATTTTTATCAACCTCGGAATACACGGCAACTGTTCTGATCCCCATCTCCTGACAGGCTTTGATGATTCGTACAGCGATCTCGCCGCGATTCGCGATCAGAACTTTCTTAAACATGTCTGTTACTTCCTCCAACTTGGTTTTCGTTTCTCCAGGAATCCTTTGATTCCTTCTTGACCTTCTTGAGAGACACGAAGCTCTGAGATTTTTTCAACCGCAAACTCCTTATATTCTTTTATATCCATTTTTTGAAGATTGTAGATGAGATGTTTGACTTCTTTGATTGCGTGAGGACCTGAGGAGTGAACCTGTTCGATGCAGGAGTTGATTGTCTCATCGAGTTTCTCAGAGGCAACTATGATATCGATTAATCCGATTTTTTGGGCGGTTGCAGAATCGAATCGTTCACCGGTGATGAAGAGTCGACGCATCGCTGCTGGTGTCATTCGTGATGCGACAAATGTTGAGATCACGGCTGGGATGATACCAAGTTTTACTTCGCTAAATGCGAACGTTACCTCAGGGACCGTGATGGTGATGTCACAGACTGCGAGCAGTCCGATGCCGCCTCCAAAGGCTGCTCCGTTGATTCGTCCGAGTACTGGTTTTGGACAGGAATGAATTGTCTCATACATGTCAAGGAGGAGACGACTATCTTTCTTGTTTTCCTCCTGAGAGTAGGTAACCATCTTTTTCATCCAGGTAAGATCTGCTCCTGCGCAGAACGATTTGCCATTCCCGGTAAGGATAATGGTCGTGACAGAGTCATCGCTGGAGAGTTGTTGAAAACACCTTGTGAGTTCGTCCATAAGGATTTCGTTCATCGCATTATGAACATCTGGTCGATTTAATGCAACAGTTGTAATATCGTCTTTTTTCGTTATGACAAGGGTTTGATAATTCATCCTGTGGCCTCCCCTTGGTACTGTATCGCATTCATAAGTATGTGATACATAAAGGTTTCCATAAATGTATCGACAATTGCCGATGATTCTCTATTTTCCTTTGAAGACTGGTTTGCGTTTTTCCACGAAAGCAGTGACCCCTTCAGCAAAATCCTCTGTTCCAGCAGACCACGCAGCGGTCTTGCTTTCCAGCTCCAGATGCGATATCATGTCATTCTCCAGGCTTTTATTGATCAGCATCTTTGCTTTTCCGACCGCGATCGGTGGGAGTGACCGAAACAGTGAGACGATCTCTTCGACAGCTGTATCGAGCTGTTCTGCCTCAACGATTTTATTGACAAGACCAAGCCGGTATCCTTCCTCCGCGGTGAATGTCTTTGATGTCAGGATATACTCACACGCTCTCTGATATCCGATGATTTTTGTCACAAACTGTGTGCCGCACCCTGGTGCAAGGCCAATGCCGATGAACGCAGTGCTCATCTTCGCGTCTTTTACCGCGATGATCATATCACAGGCAAGAGCAAGGGACAATCCAGCTCCGAACGCAGCGCCATTCACCGCAGCAATGACTGGTTTTTCCATTGAACGTATCTCAATGACACACCGATGAATCGCTCTGGTAAGATCCCGTAGGAAACGGGATTTGTCCTTTGCTGCATGCATTTCTTTGACATCACCACCACCGCAGAATCCCTTACCAGTTCCTTTGATCACTACGACATGTGCCTCAGGGTTCTGCGCAATAGTCTGAAGCACCTCATACAGCTCATGACCAAGTTGCATGTCAAAAGAGTTCAACCGCTCAGGACGATTCAACGTAATAAAAGCAACCTTATCCTTCAAGATGATTTGAAGAGTTTCGTAGTTCATTGGTCTTTGAGAAACACCCATTAGTTTTTAAATGTTAAGTGACACATTACGAGTCAACTAGGTTGATTTCACAGAGGAGTTTCTTTTCAAAAAATCAAGGACTTTAAACCATGAAACCGAGGCGATACCAACAAGTGCAGCGATAAAAAAATCTGTTAGTGGTATCGGTGAAAAATGGAAGAGATTCTGAAAGAGTGGAACTAAAATGGTCATTAATAAGGCTAGCATCGCACCTACGACAACCAACCAGAGTGCTTTATTTTTTGAATTCATGGTTGTCACCAGGCTGCGTGATCCTGAGAGATTCACGACGATCAACATGATATTGGCGATCACCAAGGTGGCAAAGGACAGTGTTCTGGCTTGGTCTTCGTTCGCTGGTGTTCCATTGTAGAACCACAGGAAGATAAAAATTACAGCGACGAGGACGCTTAAACCTTGGATAAAGCTATAGAAGAAATTCTTCCGTCCAAACAAGCGTTCTTTCAGGTTTCTAGGAGGACGGTCCATGATGTTTTTCTCCTCAGTTTCAGCCTCAAAGACCGTTGAACACGCTGGATCGATAATCAATTCAAGAAAAGCGATATGCGCGGGTAGTAGCACCAAGGGTAACCCCATGAGAACGGGGATGAGCGCCATCCCTGCGATCGGCACATGAACAGAGAAGATATAACTAATGGATTTGCGTAGATTATCAAAAATCCTTCTCCCCAGTCTCACCGCTTGCACAATGGATGAGAAATCATCGTTCAACAACACGATTGCGGAAGATTCACGAGCAACATCGGTTCCTCGTTCCCCCATCGCGATACCGATATGGGATGATTTCAATGCGGGGGCGTCATTCACGCCATCACCGGTCATTGCGACTATCTCACCGTTGGCTTTCAGTGCATCCACGATTGCTAATTTTTGTTCTGGGATGACCCGGGCAAAAATATTAACGGTTTTGATTTTCTCCCGGAGTTCCTCCGGATTCATCTGTGCGAGCTGTGGACCGGTGATGAACTCCTCAGGGTTTTTCAAGCCGATTTGCCTGGCGATATGCTGAGCAGTCCCAGGGTAATCACCAGTGATCATAATCATTCGCATACCAGCAGTATAACAATCTTTCAATGAAGAGGCAACCGAATCTCGAACCGGGTCAACAAACCCGAGTAATCCGACGAAATCAAATTCAAAATCATGTTGTTTGTCTGGTAAACTATCCTCAGGAAAACTCGATCGAGCCACCCCGAGGACACGCAGGCCTTTATCAGTCATTTCTTTCACATGGGTGAGGACGTCTTTTGTTTGTTCTGTTGTGAAATGGCACAGGTCTGCTATCGCCTCTGGTGCACCTTTTGCTGCGATGACGTGTTTCTGTTTATCTGAAGATTCCCAGACGTGGGATAATGCTAAGAGGTGTTTTGAGAGGGGATACTCTCGGATTAACTTCCACTGATCATGGATATGTTCTGTTTTAGAGAGGAATTTTTCAGTGGTGCTTTTGATTTCCTTTTCAATAGGGTCAAAAGGGTCTTTTTGGCTTGCCAGGAACCCGAACTCTAAAAGATTATGAAAACACTCAGGTAACGGCTGTTCCCCGTTTTTTTCTACCTCATAGAATTGATGATCGCAAAACAGGGAACTGAGAATCATTTTGTTTTGTGTTAAGGTCCCGGTTTTATCGACGCATAACACGGTCGCAGCGCCAAGCATCTCGATTGATGCGGTGTTTCTTGTCAGGACCTGTCGCTTTGACATCCGCCAGGCTCCTAGGCTCATGAATATCATCAGGACAACAGGGAATTCTTCTGGAAGGATCGCCATGCTCAAACTCACGCCAGCAAGGAACCCGACAACCCAGTTCCCACGAGTGATCCCATAGATAATGATTACTAAACTGCAGAGGATAAGTCCACCTATGGCGAAGTTTTTCACTAACCTGCTTGTTTCTTTTTTCAGGAGCGTCTCTTCAGGGACGATCTTCTGTAATGCTTTGCCGATTTTACCCATTTCCGTGTGACTACCGATACTTAGGACTTTGGCGATCCCATGACCTTGAACAACCAGGGTCCCAGAGAAGACAAAAGGTAAATCATCCCCACCGGGTTGTGTGATGGATGCGATTCCATCCCATTCTGCTTTTCGTACTGCTAAGGATTCCCCTGTAAGGAGTGATTCATCAATCGAGAGATTCGAGGAAAAAATAACGACGGCATCAGCAGGAACACGGTCTCCTTCCCGAAGGATGATGTAATCCTCTCGGACCACCTCCCGACCAGGGATACGTTTCTGCTGTCCATCGCGAATCACCAATGCACGGGGGCTGGAAAGATTTTTTAACGCCTCTAACGCCCGTTCTGTTTTCCTCTGTTGATAAAACGTGATCCCAACAACGACAAAAACAAAGATCAGCAGCATCAACGCATCTTGTTTTTCCCCAAGGATGATATAAATAAGACCGGCACCGAGTAAGAGCAACAGCATCGGTTCAAGGATGACATGGAGAAATATGACGAAAATATTCCGTTTTTTTTGCGAAGGAAGTTCGTTATACCCTTCAGTTTTCAAACGTTTCTGCGCTTCGCTCTCAGATAATCCTGTTATCTTTTCGATGGTTTTCTCATTGGTTCGATCTGTAGAACTTTGATGAGCTGCTTTCATAAATATAGAGGGAAAATAAATCTCCTAGATATAGGTCTTTTGATTTGGAGAAAAAAAAGAAAAAAGGAGGATGGTTTTTATTATTTGGAGGGATACCCACCGATTTTCAAGGTTGGATCCCCAAGTAATATGAACTCCTCAAGGGTGAAATCATCACCAGGGACATCTTTGATGTACTCGTTCTGCATCTGTGTCATCATCTCCCCAAGGTTCTGACTGGTTTCGTAAGCGGAGAAGAACTCGATAGACATTTTCCCTGCGCCTTCATCGACACCACCAAATGCTGTACGGGTCGCTCCGATGGTCGCTATCGCCCCACCGCCCTCGTGGTTGATAAATGCCCAAGCGTAACAGGCGCGTCTCTGGGAGGTGTCAATCTTTAGAATCTTTGCCAGCATATCAAACACGCTGTACGCCCGATAGTCTAAAAGATCTTGGAGAACATAATCGATTTTTGCGGTAAGGCAGGCGTCAAAGAAGATGATGGGAAGCTTATATCCATTCTTGGTGTCCTTGATATACGCGGAATAATAGTATTTCATCTGTGTTCCAATCGGAGTGTAGGTACCCATCCCGAATTCGAATCCATGGCCTGAATAGTCAAGGAACCCGGCACCAGCGGTGATGGCATTTGAGATAGTACGTCGATTGAAATTGTTTTCAGAAGTCCAAATAATCTCTGGTGAGAACTGCGGGAGTATGTCCATGATCATTTCATTAATTTCTTCCCCGTCGTTTCCTGGGGACCAGCGGAAGGTGTTTCCTCCGATGTAAATCATCGTATTGAACCAGTCGCTGCCATAGGTTTCGGTCTCATAGTGGATGATCTTGTCTACGACGATGGTCACATCCGAAAGAGAATCACAGGCGAGTCGACCAAGATGAACATCAGGGTAATGATCGACACGGTCGCTTGATTCACCAAATTGATCATTGTTGTTCGAATCCCAGCTGCAGAAATCCCCAGAACTATCATAGACGTCAGAATAGTAGAGGTCTGTTATTACTTCTTCATCCCAGTCCCAGAGCATCACATAGCTACGACGTATGGGAAGCTTATCAAAACCACCGACGAGCAAAACCGAGGTGATCGCATGTGTCTCAATCTCATCTTTTATCGTATATTTAATCTGCTCTGCCAGATCTCGACCTGTTGAATGGTCAGCGATCCACTCAGTGG
>Ga0209287_10000195_pt1 | contig 40573 bp, 70 predicted proteins | sample PPLLak3cmMay2015_2_FD_187255 | JGI IMG/M metagenome (GOLD analysis project Ga0209287, IMG submission 187255) | Freshwater sediment microbial communities from Prairie Pothole Lake near Jamestown, North Dakota, USA - PPLs Lake P8 Core (1) Depth... | ecosystem: Environmental > Aquatic > Freshwater... | reverse complement strand
GACAATGCGCGGCCTTTGGGAATTCTTGACGATCAAACTCACAACAGGCCATTTTGTGTTCAATCAGCAACCAATAACACTCTGAACATTGGTTAGTGATATCACGTAGAGAATACCATCCTTGAGTGTTCATTTAAGCAAACCTGTTTTTGTTTTATTTTCAATAATGCTTTTAGGAATTTCACTAACAACTTCTGCGTTTTTAATAAGTCGTTCATAAACATCATCACCATATCCAGCACTATCACCTTTTACAAGTGCAATTTGTTTACCAGAATATCCTGCTTTTATAAGTTGATTAATTGCTTTGCTTATATCACCTTTTTCTATTCCAATAGTAGAAACTCCAGGTAGGTTTTCATCTGTAATTTCACCATCAACCCATTTTTTACTGTTATCTAGATAATCACCAGTTTTTACTTCATATCCATGTGGTATTACACGTAAACCATAAACAGCATGAGGATCATCATTTAATGATTTTATGTAATCTGTTTCAAGTATGTTATCCTTCTTAGCCTCATCAGCATAGCTTAGGAGGCCGGTAGGCTGGCTGTTAGCTACACCGTTGTCATATCTCACGATTAGCTGATCTAGTGGCACATCGTAAGAGTCTAGCGGGTAGTTCTCTAAGCGTTGTGGCATGTCCATGTTCATTCTGGCTTGTGTGGCGCGGGCTTCAGCTTCACCGGCGAGGCGACGATATGACTCCATAGGCGTATCGCCATATTTTCCAATATCTTTACTCATTGCCATGTCAATAGTTTTTGCATCAGGCCACCATCCAAGTTTTTCTCTCACCCATTTAATTGACTCGCTTGGTGTTTTGCCTTTTTTTATCATTGCTGCAATAACTTTTGCCTGATTTGTACTTATTTCATCTGGCATTGATTCAGTATTGCCACCCTTAGCCCATCCCTCTCTTTGCTGTATGGCGTGTTGGAGTTCGTGCAGGGTTGTGGATTTGGCTGATTGATAGCCCATAGGGGCATCAACTTGGATAAAGTTAGATGCTTCATTGAATGACCCGCCATGAGTTGGCGCTTCAAAGTTGTAGTTTGTATTTATGTTGCCAGCTTCCGGGTAGGCGCGATATAGGTCGTCATGCTCAAGTACTTGACTTGCCTTACCTCCTCCGCCTTTCGTACCAAAGTATTTACCACCACTTTCCATTTCCGCCGCGTTATCCGGTATCTCTTGCCTGAGAGCGTTATCTACTCCCTTGAAGGTTCCGGTCTGCTTCCAGACTTCTTTAGGGTCAACACCTTTAGCGAGTAACTTCTCAGCTTCAGCAGCTTTTAGCGCATCCCAAGTCTTTGCACCTTTGCCGATGAACATACCCGCTACGTTAGGTACAGCAGGCAATGCACCAAGTCCAGCTAGACCAGCCCCTAGCATGTCGCCTTGGTCATACCTGTACTTAGCTTCAGCACCCGATACGTAGTCACCCAATCCTGGTACCCCGCCAAGCAATCCAAACATCGCGTCAGCAGTGGCAGCGTTAGCAGGATTGTTTTTCAGTGTCTTGGGTATTCCAGAAATAAGCCCAAAAGCCCGTTTCCACTTAGCAAGTTCAGTATCGAGTAAGCCCATGATTAATCCATTAGAACTTTATGTTAATACCTACTCCAGCAACAGCACCAAGAGTATCAGCAATCAAGTCTTTTCCGTCGAAACCTGTTCCACCGTTGCGGGAATCGTATATTTCTTTCGCTAGTCCAACACCAAGTCCAACGCCAATGGCAAAGCCAGCATCTTCAGTAACCGCGTAAGTCACTGTAGATATGGCCGCAATTCCAACAAAGTGCTTTAGTTTGTCACTGCCAACTGCGTAGCTGTTAGTTGAGATAAGTAGTAAAAGAGCAAGTAGAGTTTTCATGCCTGTATCAACCCAAAACCTTTCCACGTTCCAGGGGTTCCAGCAGTTACGCAAACCCAACCAATATACCCGGCTGCTGCTGGAGTCTCGTTCCACACAATATCACCTTTTAGCCAAGTCCCACTAGCTGGTGCCGCTGTGCCTAATCCACGGTAATACATTTGGTTGTTATAATTACCGAAGTAGTGCGCACCAATGCCGATAGCACCATCCTCTGCGCTTAAATCTCTGGCGTAACCATTAGCCGGTGTTGCTGTCCGATCATAGAAGTTGATGAATCCAGTAAAACCTAGGTTTGCCCATTTATACCCCCACCTACCAACAGCCTTTTCAAACGTCCAGTTATAAGTTCCCCCAGTATCTGGGAACTTCATCCCATAGTCACTGGTAAGGGGTTGCCCCTGCCCCAAATATATTGTAGGAACTCCAACCGAGTTTTTGAATAACCATGGGATATCTGAATTGGAGCCAAGCAAAGCTACAGATGAACCAGTATCAATAGCTCCACCAATTATCATTGAGGGAGCAATTACGCTGGCATCAGGTTGACCACCTTCTGCATACGGATTGAGGAATAGACAACGAGCATTTAAATTATCTGTTTTATAGGAACCTAGCGTGTTACTAGCTGTATGTGTACCAATGTAAGTATTACCAAGAAATGAAGAGTCCCAAATACCCCAACCACCGTTTGAAGAACAGTCCAGACCAAGCACTAGGCCAGCATTAGCATCAGCACCATCAACGTATAGACCGTGACCACCACAATCGTTTACCCGCCCGCCAATAATCTGGAAGTTGTTTGCATTACCTTCAGTTAGTCCACCACTACCAGCAGAGGCTTCAATATGATACCCATCCCCAGGGAAGTTCTCTATGTAACACTTCTCGATTGTTGCTCTGCCACGCAACCAAATACCATGCTTTGTGGTATCAGTCCCACCTGCTGAATAAAAAGCAAGACCACGAATAAGTGATGCATCACCGCCATGTGTAAGACCGCCAGAAGTAATTGTGTGAACAATAATTCCAGTTGTATCAATGGGAAATTTCAGAATAGCAGCATCGCCATAAGGCATACCACTCCCATCACCAAAAAGCGTCATTCGCTTTTTTAACTCAATTGTAGCGGATATATAGTAAATTCCGGGAGGAAAATAGATTGCCGGACCTGATACATAAGGACCAGTAAGCCAAGTGCCCGGATAAGTTGCCGAGTCAATAGCGGCCATGATTGCTGCATAGTCGTCTGTAATACCATCGCCAACAGCACCAAAATCTTTGACGCTCACACTCTCGCGCAGCTTGGTCTGTACAGTAGTAGCTACTGCTCCAGTACCGGACTGTATGAATGAACTTCCAGAAGAATTGCTAAAATAAATACACTTCCAATTTCCAGAACCCAAAGACTCCATTACCGCAATATCACCAGCCTTTGTTTCGATATCTGCGCCAGTCGGAAGAATTAGACTCGTGGCGTTGTGAGTCAGTGTAAGAGCGCCAGCAAAGCTAAGAATGAACCGCATACCTGCCGATACCGTACCTAGTGCGGTAATCGTAGTTGTACCTGTAATCGAGACATAATCACCAGTTGCGTTAGCTAGGTCAGTTGTCGAAGCCGAAGCAATATCCGTTCCAATAGTCCGAAGATATTTCCGAACTACTGACTGAATTTGTTGAAGATCAGAAACAAGATCAGCAGGGTCGGTAGAATCAGGCTGATTACTAGCTGCCGTGGTTGACCAAGTTGCAAGGTTAGAAGCGATGTTTGCAGCCATTGTTATTCTCCAAGAAATTTATTTAATGATGGTTTCATGTGCTATCCTTCAAATATGACATACGATCAACTAATCCGCTCACTTCTTTTACCTATTGGCTCATTGCTTGTATTACTTGCTTTGGAGGCTATTTACAAACGCTGGCGTAGCTGGCGCAAGTAATCCAGGATAACGCTTAATTAGTTCAGCAATATCACCAGCAACTTCAGGTCTTGCATTAAGCAAATAATCAAGCCCTTTCCTTACGCCTGGAACATAAGGAACAGAACTTCCTGCAAGGCCAGCTAAAGCAGTTGCAGTAAATGGAACTTGTCCGGCAGTCAAACCACCTAACAATGCACTTTGGGCCAATCTTCCAGCAGTACCAGAATCAGGATAATTAGAAGGTAAAACTTGCTGTCCAGCATTAGACAAGTCTTGCATCAATCCTCTACCTTCAGAAAGTTTACCTTTTCCTACCGCTTGACCTTGTCGTTTTGCACTTCTACTAACTCCAGAAGCTAACTGTGCAGGCGTAAACATTCCTTCATTTTTTGCGGATTGAACCCCTGACGCAGCATCACGAAGAATCGCATAGTTTGCCCATCCTTCGTTAATATTGCTCAATCGTTGCGCTTGATCTGGGTTAGAACGTTTCAATCCTTCACGCATTAGTTCACGATACTGTTTAAGCGCATCATGTACTTCTTGCTTTCCATAATTTTGATCTTTTGCAAGTTTGCTAATTTCTTTTCCTAACTCAGATTCAACACTTTTGAACGTTTCTCCGCTCATGTTTCCTTGTTGAGTTGCCCTGTTAACAACACGATTTATTACTGAGTCATATATTTTTTGGTCTTGAGGCTCAAGATTTGAAATTAATTGACGCAGTTGAGAAGAATCGTTAACAAATTGCGTATCAGGCTTGAAAGACAAACTAGGAATAAGATTATCGTAAGCCTTTGTTAGCTTTCCATGAACCTCTTTCATTCCTGGAAAACCAACGACACCACTTGATTTTTCTCCAATCGGAGTCAATGCCCTGTTATATGCAGCAGTTTGAAACTGATCTAACCCTTTACGTCTTGAAGCTGTGATTGCATCGCCAAGTAAAGGAAGGCTCATTGCCTTGTCTTCAATACCTTTAGCAGTAGGCCCGAAAGACTGCCCAATGGTCGGTGTAATCCCTTCTTTGCGTAATAGTGCAAGATTAGGATTTACGTTAGGTTTGACTACCCTAGCAGCGCCACCAGTCAAAGGCGCGCCAATAACTCCACCAAGTCCACTAATAGCCGCTTGTTCGCCTCTTGATGCGTTGCCATATACAGGCGCAGCAGCGCCCATTGTTGAGCCTCCTGCACCGCCCGCAACCATACGCATAGGCAAAGAAGCCCCAGGCGGCATCTTGGTTAATGCTGTTATACCTAGATTGACAGGATTAACAATGTTCCCACCAAGGCGAGGCCAATCAACACCTTCAGACCCTCTAGCCTGTTGGTAATTTAACTCGTTTTGCTGCAATTCTGCTTTCTTGTTCTTTGCCCATGTAGGAGCCAACAAGTTAGCAATCTCTGTTTCTGCGCCTAATTGCTGCAAGCCAGAAATAGGATCATTTACGAAACCACGATAGAAACCACTTGGTTTTTCAAAGTTACCTGTAGCACCAGCCCCCCACTTACCTGTTGCTCCGGTAGTTCGTGCTGGACTTCTTCCACCGTCCAAAGCGGTAACATTCTTACCAAAGTCCTGTTTAGCCCTTGCTTGAATAGACTCAGGCGTCACGTCATCAGGCGCATTCTGATAGACATGCGTTGAACCATCATCGAAAGTCACAGTAATGTTTCTCATCACCAATTACTCACTGAAGGTTGTCCGGGTTTTTTAGGTAACTGGTCAACAGTCTTAGGCTTTGGCTGTCCAGGTCTTGTTAAAGCGCCAGGCAAATTAACACTAGGCACATAATATTTATATGAAGCAGCCGCTGTTGGGTCGTCTTTCATTATCCCCAAAAGGTTTTGATGCTTTTCCCATTGCCTACCTGCTAAACGCTGAGAAATATCAACAACAGTTTGCAACTCATCTACGGTCATTTCCTCAATATTGCCAGACCTTGCGCGTTCAAGAAGTTTTGTTTCTCCTTCAGTAATCTGTCCTTGTCCTTTTAATGAAGCGCGAGAATCAAGAGTAAGACCTGCAAGACTTTGAATTGTTGAGCGTGTGTCTTCAAGTTGTTGAGTATCACCAAAACCAACCAGGTTTTTAAGTTGCGCCCATTTCAATCTTACACCAGCGGCAGGGCCAGCAATTACCAGTCCTCTATTTAGAGCTTCTCTGGCACGATTTGCGTTATTCATCGTTTCAGATGCACCTTCAGCCATCGCTAAAGATGATTCAGCACGATCCCCAATAGGTTTAGCCAGACTGGCTGCCGCTTCCTTCGCTCCAGGAATTACGTTTTGAACATTTACATTAACACCTGATTTCTCTGTTTTTTGTTTAAGATACTGACCAAGTGGAACACCAATAGCTTCAGCTATAGCCTTTTCTTTAGCCAATTCATCACGAGCTGCTTTAGAACCTTTGCGAGTAGATTTAATATACTCATCTACCTGTTTCATCAAATGATCTGATGCGGCTTTAGGATTTGCCTTGGCTTGAGATAAAAACACCTTCTTGATAGATTCACTCCATCCTAATTCCTTAGCAAGTTCATCTAACGGCGTTTTAGGAGGCGCTGGATTTACTTCAATGTCATTCGCGCTGAAAGAGTAATCAGGCAACTTTCCTACTGGCTCAGTGCTAAGTTCAGGTAACGGTTTAATCGAACCTGCAAAGTCAGTCTGTGGTTGAATAGGGCGCGCAACAGGACTCGTCTGAGCTACAGGATTAGCAGAAATTCCAGCAAATCTAACTAGATCATTAGGCAAGTTGTCAGGGTCTAACCCTACTGTCTTTAGAAAGTATTTGTTCGTTTCAGCGTCTTGCTTATCTTCAAGAATTTTAGCTTCACGTTCAGCCTTTTTATCCCTTGCAGTCTCAAGATTGGATTCTACTTGCTGCCCATATAACTGTTGCTGCATTTGCTTCATACGATTAGCAGGGCCAGCCGCTAGATTCTCTTGGTAGCCTTGTAAGCCTTGCTGAAGTCCAGCACCGATAGCCGGTAACGCTTGCCCATAGTTACCCTTGTTGTTCGCCAGAATCCCTACACCAGCCTGCATAAGCGCCATGTTAAAGGCTTTCTTACGCTCTTCGTCTGTAGGGTCGTAAATGCTGGTAGGTGAGTTAGGATTGAAGTTAGGTGTGCGCGGGGAAAACATCCCTGCCAGATTGTCTAGAAAGCCCATGATGTTTTCCCTTTCACCTTAACCGAAACGGCTAGGACGCAGAATCCCGCGTTGTTGCGGTTGTTGCATCATGCTTGCCATTGACTGCACTTGACGAGGTTGCTGTGGCGGCATCTGAGGCGCTTGCATGGGCATCTGCTGTTGCGGTTGATTCATTAGCATCTTGCCGCCTTGGATCATGGCTTGTGAAGGCTTGACGTTACCCAATAGACCTCCTGCACCATTCATGGCACCCTGTAGTCCTGTGGTAGCACCTTGCCATCCCATTCCACCAGTAAGCCCTAACCCTGCCTCCTGAGCGCCTAGCATAGCCGCTTGGCTACCAGCACTACCAGCAGCACTACCAGCACCGCCTAAGCCGCCCATCATCGGGCCTAGTGCAGCGCCACCCAATCCACCCAATAAAGCGCCTTTAAGCGGGTCGTTCTTGTTCATCACCGCGCCACCTGTAGCCCCAATCGCTGAAGCAATTAACATAGGTTCCATGCCAGACATAATTATTCTCCTTAACTACTCAACAGGCCATAACCAGCCAAACCAGCGCCAGCCAGATTAGCTAGAGAACTAGATTGATTAGGATTAGGGGCGGTTGACAAGGTAGAGCCTTGATTCCCGGTTGCCATCCCAATCGTATTGCCCAAAATATCCAACTGCTGAAGCGGATAATTACGCTGCTCTAGCCAATCGTTATAGGCTTGCGTCATTTGATCTTGAGTAAGTTGGCGTGTAGTGTCACCAATACCAAGCATTGCATTCAGATCGTTGTAATCAGCCTGACCGTAATTAAGCGCCTGACCAGCCGCACCCATCTGGTTTTGACGTTCATTAGCGTAATTCTGTCCGTACATCTGAGCGCCAATTCCACCCAGACCTTTAGCCATCGTCTCTTGATGGGCAGTAGAACCAAACGCACCTGGATTGTTGAACTGAGAATTAAGTCGTCCTTGAGCCTGACCCATTGCAGCATCTACGTTTTGACGCAACCAAGGGTTAGAGTCTGGACTCAGGTAATCCCCTCGAAGGGTATTTGTCAGCATACTTTGACCAGTATTGACAGCTTGATTACCTTGAGTAGCCCGGTTCATCGTTCCGGTCATTCCTTGAAGTTGCTCAGGAGAGAAACCAGCCAAACGATTACCTGAATAAGCCTCATAAGGTCGCTCAGATACAGCAGCACCTTTCGACATTAGACTCTCTGAATAAGGTTTAGCCCATTCAGGCAACTCGTTTTTTACTGTCGTTGTAGTCGTGCTAGGTTGAGAGCCACCGGACATATTAAACCTCCAATTCGTAATTGATACTTCTTACTTTATACCCGCTGCGTCGTTCCCAACGTCTAGGACTATTAAAAGTAATCGTCTTTGCACCTACATTATCGGCTATCTTTCTCAAATTTCCATGCAATTCTTCTGCTAAATCTTCATTAGTCTGATGATAAGCAACCCATATATGAAGTATTGATTCATTCGTAAATTCATTCTTGTAATGCTTCAATACCAGAAACCCATTATCAATAAGGAATAGTTGAGCATTGTTAGACTTAATCGCATGGTAAATATCTTCAGGAATCCACTTCTCATTAGTTCTTTCCAGAACTACATCTAATCCGTTCCTTACCGCAAACCAAATGGAATGAATGTCTGAAGGGTTTACGTATTCAAATATCATGGCTTGCTAGTTCCAACATCTGTTATTGTTAAAGCGCCAGCATTAGTAACTTGCACTCTCCAATAATGCCCGTCAGGGCTTTTCAATACCAAACCTGAATCACTGTCATCAATAATTACATCATCAGTCGTATCAATTCCAGACCCCCACCTATTGCCATTTCCGCCATTCCCGCCTGCGTCTATGCCTGAATACGCTTCAATAAGGTTATTCAATGAAGTTGCTAATTCCCTCCACAATACTCCCAACTCTCTAGATAACTGAGTAAGTTCAACAGGGAATTTCGGGTTGTTTCTTATCTTCATTCTTTACCTGCGTTCTTTGCTTCTACATCCAAAGAATTTAATTCTACGTCACCAGTAAAACTAATTTTTCCTCTGTGCCATCTTGCTGTCCTTATATAGTCAAACTTACCGTTTTCTTCTGTAGTCGTGAAATCAGTTGTTAATTCAGAACCTAATTGATCTCGATAATAATTGACCATTGATGCCGAAGTCGGTGTTTTTGTATATCTAGGTCTTACCCTACGAACAGTAGATTTAACGCCATCAATCCCAAAATCATTGGGTGTTAAGCTAGAACTTAAACTAACACCGTTTAACGTGTTTACCGTGTGACTTGTGTTAAATATTGCAGGGATAGGCGTCTCAGTCGATATTTCAAGTGCGCCATAAGAAAGACTAGAAAACGCAGAATAAAGCGGATAGGAAACCAACAATTCTGCGTATGTCCTGCCACCTGTAGAATATTCAGTTGCAGCCTCTACAGATAAAACACCTTTACCCCAACGATTTGTTTTGTAGTGAAATGCTACATATTCATTTGGAACCGTCGATGTCGTAGCAGGAAAGAACCAGTAAATAATAGAATTAGTTCTATCATGCACACCTACTGTTTTATGTCGATATAGGTTATTGCATCGTTTATTGAACCATTCTTTTATCTGTACACTAATAGGCGCGACGGTAGCAGTGTCAAATCCATAAAAATCATCAGACCCCAAGAAATAGTGCATTGTTCCTACTTTAATAATGCTCTCTTGGTTTACAGAACCGATAATGTCAGAGACTAACGAGAAGTCCCAAATATTACCTCCTGAACCAGTGTATCTTGCTAGATACATTGAATTCTTTTTGTAATAGATAGCGTAGTCAGCTAGTCTCTTCAGCCCTGTAATAGCACCAGGCGTGTCTAAAAGCCTTCCGTAAACACATTGGGTATCTACGCTTGCAGTCCAGTCTGTGTAGTCACCAATAGCAGAGCATCCCCATCCATCAACTATGTCTGTTCCGCCAGTTTCATAGTTACCAATCATTATAAATTGACCAACAGCCTCAACTACTGAACACTCAGGCATGGCAGTTAAATCAGAAAAATCTGTATCGGTTCCGTGTATATATTTCTGTGGCGTGTCGATATTGTTTACCGCTAAAGTCAGATTTCCTTGTTGGGCAAAACACCATCTTGTCGTGGCAATAGCGGTATAGTCCGAAGCCCTACTTACATCCGTCCATGTCGTGGCGCTACCTTTGTATAGCTTCGTAGCTGTTCCAGCGAACAGAACATTAGTACCGCTTAGAATGGTGACAAATCCAGCCCCTAAACACTCAGCAGCTAAAGCTGAAACACCAGGACTAACATTAGATGGAGTACCTTTGTATCCCTTCATCGAAGGAATCATGTTTTCAACGTCAACAAGTGTCCCTTGTTCCGTTTCGTCTGAGTCTGGCGACCACTCTCTAAGTTTGACTAACATTTACGCTACCCTCACCCACATTGACTGAGTGAATTTACGATCAGCGTCGAGAACTTTGATTCGACTGATTACTTCATTGAACATAGCCACATATTTACTGGCTTGTTCGTCGTCTTGAGCGTATTTGAAAGCCTCTGAGACTGCTCCATAAAGGTAGGCTTCTGGATGTGTTTCTAGTATCCAATTAGACGTATTTGTATCAGACAAGGCAGAAATCTTGGCGTAGTAAATAACCTCGATTGAATCAGACGAAACAGATTGAAGTCGGATTTGATTTCCTTCAATCGTGTAGTAATTCAGGTCTGTGCTGTTGTCATCAAGCCTATCCATCTCGATAGGTGTGATGTATTGAAGTTCTCGAACAGGCGAGGAATTAAGCTGAATCGCTCTGATTGAAATACTATCAGTAGGGAACGAAATGTATTCAGACGACGCGGATAGAGTTACCCTTGTTTCTTGCTGGCTTACTTGTAATTCTCGATTAAGTCTAGACTCAGTTAAATCAATGAAGTCATCAATAACAGAATCGAGATCGCTTCGATGCGTCCAGTTCTCTATGGCTGTTTTGAGTGTTGCGTAGGTGTCGATTGCCATACTTTTTCTATTGCCTCCAGCCAGAGCCTAGCAATAGCGCCAGGCGAATATCTATTGCGGATATAGTCCTGACAGTCCCGAATACGCTTGATAATCTCAGCCGGGTTGCTGCGTTTGAAAGAGTCTAACCCGCGTTTTATGTCATTGTCAATAATCATGTATGGCTTGAATTCTTCGTGACTAGGAATATCACACGCCACGACAAACCGACCGTTTCTTACTGACTCGATTAACCTATTAGCGCTCTTTGCAATGCTCTTACCTTTAGGAATTATCACGCACGAACAATCAGAAATCATTTCTAGTTGTCGTTCCCTACTCCATCCATCGTTAGTCAATATCTGCAAGTCATCTATATCAGCCCACGGTAATAGATCATTCAAATTAGCCTTATGCCCGAACCACAAAACACCATTTCCTATTCCAGCAGGAATCTCGTTAGATTCGTAAGGGTCTGGTATAACCATCGAATATCGGCCAGTTTGCGCTTTGACTATCCTAGCCATCTCGCTAGAGTTGACCGTGATAAGGTCAGCGTTATATGCGTGAGTTAAATAGTAGTCCTTTAATTCACTCTCAAAGTGGTCGTTGCAGATATCGAATATGACTCGCTTGAATTCTTTAGTCTGCTCAAGCCTGACAACATGCTTGCCATAGATAAGCACGTCTTTCCCTTGCTTGATACCTAGCTTCTCTAGTTCAAGTTTAGGGATTGTTGCTCTTAGACGGCTTGATGCATACTCGTCGCCAAATTCAGCAAATGTTACTTTTGGCACACAAATCTCATATCACGGCTAGGCTGATGATAGTGAGGACGTTCGCTTGTTATGTTCCTCATCCCAATTACACCAAGCAAGTTTCTAAAATCAGCCTTAGTCCAGCACCACTTATGCAATGCTGGCTCACCATCTTTAAGTGTTTTTGGGTCGCCATATAAAGCCCACATGGTCATATTGTCCGGGCTTCCCATCTCAAAGTGATACAACACCTTATCCAAGCATGGCAACTCTAAAACCATGATTCCGTCAGGCTTTAAAACACGTTTCCATTCTTTCAGCACTGAAATAATCTCATGCCGGTAAAAGTGTTCACATACATGAATCGCCATAATCTCATCGACTGAATTGTCCTCGTAAGGCAATTTACGAATGTCAGCTACCACATCAGCGTCTTTGATATCTACACCAATGAATCCGTCAATCTTCTTGTTACCGGATCCGAGATTTAGTTTCATGATAGGGCGCATTGTTCGCATTCTGTCCCGGTAACGTCACCCGCTAGGTGAGCTGCACGTAATCGTTGTGCCTTGTCGCTGTTCCAAGCGGCCATGAATGAGCCTTTTGCAAGATCACCCAATACCCACTTGTCATGCGAGTCAAAACAGCAGAATGATACCTTCCCGCTTGCCGTAATGTGGCCTTCCTTGAACCCTGCCCAGCAAGGTAGCGGTTTACGCATCATCCCTAGTCGTCCAGGGTTTCCCTGTACTAGACCTAGATCAGTTTGCCCACCGAAAGAGAAACACGGCAGCCAGTAATGTTCGTCGACAAAAGGAAGGATTAGCTCTACCGTTGCTTTCATCCGTTCGCCTTGTTCGCCATCAAACAAGATTGAAGAAGCGTAAATACCGCATTTGAAGTTACCTTCCTGCTTAACTTCCCATGCGTCTTTTATGTTCTCGACTATTTTGTAAAACACCTTCGGAGAGACTCCTGCAATGTCTTTTAGTTGTTCACCGTTTACGTAATTGAACGAGAATTTAAGGCTATCTAATCCGGCCTCCATTAACTGCTTTACCTTCTCACGTTTGGCAAGGTGGCCGTTAGTCGTAATGAATACGTACTCAATCCCTACTTGTTTGCAGTAGCGAACAGCATCAACCAGCCTTTCAGCTAACATCGGCTCACCGATGTAAAAAAGCCCGATCTCTTTAGTCCCTCGGCTATACAACTCATCAATTACACGAGTGAACATCTCCCAAGGCATCTGAGACTTCTCAGGCTGAAGGCGAGACGTACAGAAATTACACCTGAATTGGCAGTTATCATCTAGCGAGATTTTTACGCTAGGCGGGGCCGGTAGGATGGTTTTCCGGTACTCATCGGATATCTCAGTCGTGCGGTCAATGTTTTTAGTAATCATGCTAGTTCCGTAACATGGTTCATTTTGTCGCGCTCCTTGTACCACATTGCATCAGCTACTTTGTCTGACGGATGGATTACCGGGAGTCCGTTGGTGAAGTGCAGAATCTTGGCCTTGTCAATATCCTGATGGCCTACCAAAACATTCCACTCTTTCGGCAAAGCACCAATCCGTTCTTCATTAGTCCAGTCGAATTGATGAAGATACGCACCTGAAGCTAGTGATACAAGTTCAGGCGTAAGTTTATGAGAGTGGTGATAGTCACAGTTAATAATCATCAGACTAGACCAGTTTTTCTTAGGATACTTTCTATTTTCTTGGTTCCACATCTTTGTCTGTAGTGTTTCGTATTCTTCATGCTGAACGCATTGAACAGCCTTTGAATGATCCTTAAGCGCCCACAATTCGCTAATATCAGCCAGACATACCATATCACTTCCATCAACAAAAATAGCATGGCCTCTATAATCCATCAGATAAGGTACAAGAAACCGCGAGAATGAGAATTCAGTTGCACCGTTGTTCTCTCCGGTACGTTTCCACCAAGGAAACTGGTTTTTAATGATTGGAATGATTGAAACAGGCTCACTAGCCCGTGTTATTACTGAATTACAAAAAGTGTGATAGCCAGCGGATTCGTTTTGGTCAAAACCAACAAACAGGTTAATCATTTTTTGAATCCAGCAATCAACTCACGCAATATATCTTCCGCCTTAAACAATGCGCTTTTTGTGTTTGGCTCAGATAACAGCATCTTGTAGCACTGCTCAACTCCTGAGCGCATACGCTCAATTTCGTCCCTAGCAATGTGAGCGTTTTCTGTTCCTTCAGCATCAAGCCAATCAACAATGTCCATTTTTTTCACCTTATTTATCCTTCAACGGCATGATTTGAACAACACGCTTAATCAAGTCACGCCATTGTTCATCTTCTTTCTTGTGGAAAACTTTTGCAGTCTTAGACCACAAATATTCGCCTTCATACCTGTATTGATAATGCTCAGGCGTGAGGATATAAGTCGGGACTCCCAACCCGTTAGCGCAGTGCATCGCAGTCGTATGAATCCCAATCACTCCGTCCATCTCAGCGATTAAAGCGGCAGTCAGGTCGTAGTCACTAGATTTAACCGCCCACGGGAAAGACTTAACCAAAGGATGGTCAATATCGTACTGATATTCTAACGAGACAAAAACAGCATCTTTAGCGAACAGCGGAGAAAACTGCTCAGGCGGAATGTTCCTCTTGTGCTGTAGGGTATATCTCGACCCACCACGGAAGCATACCCCATAAACAGGCTTCTTCCAGCTATCGAATAGACCACGCCACATCTTCCTCAACTCAGGGTCGGCAACTAGATAAGGCGTACCAGGGAATGACTCATCCGAGTTACGGTAGAAGCTAGGCAGACTCGCCATAGCCACTCGTGCGTCTATCTTGGCATCCTTTAGCCAATCTGGTTTATCTTCTCTGCGTGTGCCGTGTACGTTGGCTTTAGGGAATGACCGTTTGAACAGTTTTTCAAGTCTAGGGTCGCAGTCAATAATTACCTTCTTACAATCCTTGATCGCGTCAGGAATCACCGAAGCGTAAGCAATCTCATCGCCTAGACCCTGTTCGCCATAAATAACCACGGCTTTACCTTTTGAACCATCCCAACGAGGTTCTTTACCGTAAGACCACTCTTTCCTATACTTACACCCGAGAGACTTCTCCCAATACTTCCAGCCCTGTTCCCACTTGTGTTGAGCTAGATAAACATGGGCTAGATTCTTCATCGCCATGTCATTCTCTGGATCAATCGACAAAGCGATATCGCAAGACTTCTCAGCCTCATCCCATTTCGATTCTTCGATCAAAACAGCGGAAGCATTGCAGTAGGCTTTGGTGTATTCGTTGTCGATTTCGGCCGATTTAAGGTAGGCGTTGATCGCTTCCTTGTTCCGGTTCAACTCGTGTGCTGCGAGGCCGAAATTGACCCATACAGGAGCCACACCGGGCATTTCCTGTAGCGCCCTACGGAAGTATTGGTAAGCTAACCAGAAATTTTTAGCTTCTAGGTGAACTATACCTATAAAGTTCAGTGCAATAGCGTCGTTTGGATTGTGTTCTAAAAGAGTTCGGCATAATTCAATCGCCTTGTCTTTGTCCCCTTCTTGCAGTAAATCAAATGCAGCTTTTTGTATGTCTTTTACTTCTGCTTCCGTGAGCATGAATTTAATACCTCAAGTGTGGTGTTTAGTCGTTGCCTTCAGATAAGGATAACTCTGGTTAATCTCTCGCATGATTGCTTTGTAGTGGTCTTTGTTATTGAGAGATAAACCCTTCTTCAAGAGTTCCAATTCTACCACCGTCGGGATGGAACAGTACAACCACCAGTCCTCCTTAATACCTTGAGCACTGATATCAGGATTGTTTCTAATGGCGTTCATTCGGTCAAGGAAGAATGTTACGTCTTGCTCAGTTCTTACTGAGAATTCTTCTTTGATAGGGTCGTAATCGAAATATTCTGTTATCCCGGTTTCAGGGTCAGAATCAAACAAGATAGGCATTTGTACTCCAAATAATACAGGGGCCGAAGCCCCCGTATTAGGTTAGTTAGCCAATACACCCACCAATCGTCGCATGGGCATCACGGTTATCACAGACAAGTGCATATTCCACCGTCAGCAAATACCGCTCAGAGTCACCCGTCTTAGCCATAGGCGTTTTCTTGATGCCATCCAAGTATGCAACAGAAATGTATTCCGGGTCGATACAGAACACAGCAAGGTCACGCATGTAACGATTCAGTTTGACGGCATGATTACCGTAAGACGAAACGTACATATCAGCCGAACCTGAGACCACAGCCTGGCTAGTACCTTTGACCTCGTTGTACTTGGTCGCAATACCAGAGAAGGCGTTAAAGCGGTTCTTGTTGGCTTTGCTCATCATAATGACGGTAGGATCACCGCCATCTTCCCAAGCAAGACCGATAGCCGAAATCAAATCCGCTTCTTCAAAGGTCTTTGCAGAACCATCACCTGGCGCAGTCCAGGCAGCAGCAGCGAAGCCAGTGACCGAATAAGCAGCGGTTTCGCCAGCGTTTGCCTTAACCAAGTTACCAGAAATCATGCACTCCCAACCAGCAGTAGCACGAGCCGTAGTGCTAGCAGAGGCTTGATTACGGCAGATGGCGAACTCCATATCACGTTTGAGTTCTTTACCGCGTTTCATAAGGTTATAGGCCACTTCAGACTTACGGCCGTACTTCTTGACGATATCAAGGGTGCGAGAGATATCGACCGTCTTGGTGGAGATTTGACAGTTGTTACCCAGGGTCGTAGGCGGTGCGGCAGTACCGTAAGAGGCATCAGCACCTTCTTCAGCTACGTTAGTGCCAGCAGAGGCAAGGCTATCTTCTTGCCATTGGTGATAACGTGCCGAAGCGGTTTTACGCTTCGCCATCGTCAGCATCGGCGTGTCGGTGGGGGAGACGTTAAAGATTACATCCTCAAAGTCTTCAGCGAGGCCGGACGCGCCGGTAGAGTTAGTGCGGGTAGTTGCAGTTGCCATGATTTAGCTCCTAAAGCATGTTTTCAATTAATTTAGCGGCATACTCATCTCGACCTGTCTGCTTCAGACGTTTAGCCAATTCAGAGTTCTTACTTGCCGAAACATTTTGCGCCGATCCTGGCTTAACGGATTTTGGCGCGGCTTCAATACGCTTTTTCATAGCTGGCTTGGTATCGCTTAGTCCTTTATAGCGGAGAGCGTCATAAATGACCTCCACCATTCGAGAATCAACAATATTGTCAATTTCAGCCTGATTAAAACCGCGTTGTTCCAAGTATCCAACCATTGAGGCTTTAGTCTCACTTGCTTTCTTGGCATCCCGAAACTCTGGAATCTTCTCAGCAAGTCGCTTGGCCTCATTAACAAGTCGCTCCTGGCTAAGCTGGCTAACCATTTGCTTCTCATACTGTTGAATACCTTGAAACTCTTGTACCTTGGCTTGTCGTGTTTCCTTCAGTTCTCGGAAAGCATGATTGTGCTTCAGGTACTCTACCGGGTCTTGCTCGGCAAGCGCAGTCCAATCGACGTTTTGATAGTTTTGAAGCTGGCGGTCAATCGCCTTTACTTCACCAACAATATCAAGCGCCTTTTCTTGAATCTGCGTTTGGGCTTGTAGAGTCTGGCGTTCAATAGCCAGAATCCGGCGTTCCTCTGCAAGCACTTGGGTCTTAGCCGTGTAATCGAATCCTTTTTGAGCTAGTTCCTTTAGCTCGGTCTTAGTAACTTTCTTTTCTTCGCCGTTCCAGATAAGCGATTCTTCCGCTTCTTCTTCTTCGGTCTTTTCTTCTTCAGAATCAGCATCAGCATCAGTCTCCTCTGATTCCTCTACCTCTTCCTCAATCTCTTCTTCATCCGGTAGCGCATCCTCAGCTTCCAGAATATTAGTAAGTCGTTCTTGCAGGTCGATTGCTTCAGCTTGATCGTCCAATTTAGTCTCCATTAACTACGATTAAATGGCTGGCTCATAATTGAACCTTTAGCCGGTGTTTCATTACCAATCTTTGCAAGAATACCAGTATTCATTACCTCGACAATATAACCTTTTATATCGCCAAGCAATACTAGCATCAATTTCAATTCGTGTTCGCCTTCCCTATCCCTTATAGGACAAGTTTTCCATTTGTCAATAATAGCACTTTCAACAGTATCAAATGCCTCATTGAATAACTCATCTCTGAGTAACTGTTCAGCATGAGAGCCACGCTTCAAATCTTTATCCATTACATTTTCCCACGTAAAAACAAAACTGCATATTAGCTTGCGCGGTTGATATTGTTAGAAGTAGTGCGAAAAGATATTTCATTTTGTCTCAATTCGGTAGCCATCGGCCCACATAATTCGAGTCCGATTGCCGCTACTGCACAGCGCATCGAACGTGATTCCTTTGTTGACCACACGGATGTTCTTCACGTTCTCAACAGTCCGTATCTCTTTTCCTTGCTTGTCGAACAGCACAATATTCTCAGAAGGCTGGTGGGCACAGGCTGAGAGCGGGAGGAGTAGAAGAAAAAGGTATTTCATTTGTCTGCCTTTGCGTCTATTTTCTGTTCAATACGATCTAGCTTTGAAAATATAGCTGCAATGCTCCTCTCCATGTCATCTCGTTTAACATACTGCCCGGCAACCAACACCTCGATAGCCTGTACCTTATTGGCTAGCACTTCATCTGAAGTGTGGAGGGATTTGACACTATCCCTCACGGAATTGAGTATCCAACCACCAAGAAAAGCTACAAGCGAAAGCAATACGTTAAACGCAATTTGATAGTCACTGCTCATAAATCACCTTTCATCATTTAGTTAAGCAGCCATCAGTAACAACAAGAACTCTTCTTCTTCACGGATTATCATTTCCTGATATTTAGCCAAAGTATCTTGCTCTTGAATCTCATTGATTCTAGCACGAGCCTTCGCTATCAAATCGTTCATGTCCTGCTGATCTTTAACCTGCCTTGCCTGTGATTGGTAATAACTCAGCCAATCAAACGGAGCTTCTTCCTTGGTTTCTACAGGCTTCGACTTAACAACAACATTCTTGAGTTTCTTTGCAGGTTTTTTCGTTGTCTCGTTAAAAGCCTGCTCGATTTGTGCAATGACTTCTTCAGGATTCTCGGCTTCTTCAATCTTGATTAGTCTAGGCTTACGCTTGAATCCGCCGTGACCAATACCACCACCCGTTACAGCAGCAGTCCCACCAGAATACAGCCCGTATATCTCAGCGTTACCCGCGATTAATTCGCCTGATGTAACGTGAGTAAGGTTATGGATTGAAACACCACTTACAACAGCGTCAGAAGCCAGCAAAGCGCCTGATGATTGATGGTTGACTACGTGTGCGCTAGTTCCATCAATAACAGCAGATTGGGCACTTAAAGCCCCGCTAGATAGGTGAACAACTACACCTGATTCTGTATTAGCACCAGTTCCGTCAATTACCGCGCTCTGTGCGCTTAACGCTCCACTAGAAGCGTGAATTGCTATATGGGTAGAACTGCCTGCAATGGTCGCAGATTGAGCCGATAGAGCACCACTCGAAGCGTGTGGTATTGAGTGAACAGATGCGCCAGCAATGACTGATGATTGTGCGCTTAGTGCGCCAGATGATGCGTGAAGTGCGTTGTGTAGCGATGAGCCTGCAATTACAGCAGAATCAGCAGATAAAGCGCCAGAAGATTCGTGTGTTACTACACCGCCTGCCGTGGTGAAGTAGAGGACTTGTTTGCGGGGTTTGAAGATTTGCCAGGGATTTTCGCTTTGTTCTTTGAATAAACGGCTTACTTCACCCCCCAACAAAACCCGCTTTATTACCATCGGCATACAGATGGATTTTATGTTGGTTCCAGCTACTGTTGATCCTGAGACGTTTCTCGATATAGAAACATTAGTTAGTGATGTTCCTATGTCCCTGCTTGTCGTGCTTGTTGCTAGGCCAGTCGCCCCCTCATAGCATCCTCTGCTTATGCTGGATTCGTGGTATCCGTAAGCGTGTCGAAATTTCTGTGACACATACCCAGATGTTGCCGTTGCAGATGAACTACCACCTCCAACAACACTACTGATGCTCAAGGCTTCAAGAGAACTCCGCTCAATAACTACGCCATTAGTATTATCTGCTGTCGTTACAGCAACCAGCGGGTCGGTAGTGCTGCCAGATATGCCGTTATGCCATACGCTAATTGATACAGGCGCTCCCAATGGCGGAATATTGTATTGCAATATCCCAGTTCCATTTGGCAGAAAGGATAAATGGTTATTGATACCTGGTGCGCCTGTCCCACTTGTAATACCTCTTAAGGCTGTGTCGATTACAGGCGGGACAGGTACCCCATTTACAAAGCCTTGTACCCCGGAATGGACAAATACAAGGTCTTTGAATAGCCAGTGATTATAGTCTAATTCAACAGGACCCTTCGGTTGAGTCGTCCACCTACGCGGAAGAATAATCGCTGCCATTACTCAGTTGCTCCGCGTTTTAATGGCTGCAATACGTAGATCACACAACTATTTGCTCTAAACGTATCTTGTTCAGATAGGAAAGCACTGGCTTCTTCATACGTGGCGAATTCACCCCAAACCTCTTTGTCGAGGTCTTCAGGTTCGTAGATTACCCAGAACGGATATTCCATGATTAAGAATTACGCGCCGGGTTTATTGGTTACTGGCGTTACCTTCAACGTCCATCCTGCACTGATCGTCTGACCGGAAGAATTGATGATGTAATACTCCGCTTCCTTCGGCACGTCATACGCCTTCAGTTTCATGTATTGGTCAGTGTTTGCCGCAACAGCAGAAATGCGGAAGAAACCAATGTACCGATGGGTGAAGGTAGCGGTAGGAGCAATGGCGTCATTTGTACTATCGAAGTTCAAATCCCTTGCGTACAGATCAATGGTTTTGTTTTCGATGGACGTGATAGTGGCCCATTGGCAGCGCAAGGCAAACTCCGCATCCGGGTAACTTGCACCATCGGCAACAACGGCATAAGTCGCGTCATTGGCCTGCACAATCGCTGCGCTTGCGCAGGACCCACCGTTAGCCTCAAGGGTCTTTTCCGTACCCCATGCCAGTATGTTTTCGTTTGCCATGTGCTACCTCTTACGGATTGTTGTTGAAGGCTTTGGACACGTCATCAACAGAGAACGGGCCTTCTGCATTCAAGTCAGTGGCGGATACCGTGTTGCGTACCTCAACAGTGCCGCCAAGGATAACTTCGCCATTTGTGGCTTTGCGAGTGCAGGCTTGCAGGATGGAAACTCCATCAGTCGTTCCCCATACATCTTCGATTACCCGGCGGATAGCTGCCTTTCCGAAGTCATGCGGCGCGAAGTCGAGGAACAAACGCCAAGCGTCACGCTTGCCAGCCGCTACGGTGTCGTATTTCGTTACGTCCATTGCTTCAAACAAAGCATTTGCAGTCATCGCCTCATTCCAAGCGTTCGTGCTGGACAAGGCATTAAGCCAGTCAGCAATCAGCACGTTGTCGCGGGCAACAACTAGGGGAGCAAGAACCGGATCGGTAGATGCTTTGAGTGCGGTAATCAGGGTAGTTTCTTGTTCAGTTGTAAGCATGATTTACTCCTTACGGCATTGCCGTATAAGTCAAAGACGAACACGATACCGTATCACCAGCAGTCACAGACAGACCGCCAGATGTGACGTTAATCGCATCACCTGTAGTCCCTACCGTACAGTGGACAACAACAGTACCCGCACCAGTTTGCAAAGTAGCGGTAGCAATCGTTCCGCCTGCCGCATTGGTATCTGACGTAATAGTATCCGCTGTGATAACGCCACTAGAAGAAGCGCCAAAGGCAGGATTAGCAAAGGATAAAGTAGCCACGGCAGTTCCAGGCGTTCCTACGTTTCCAGTTGTTCGGAAAACAAGTTTTGCCGTAGTGCTAAGGGTTGAGTCAACGAGATCAGCAACAGCGTCTCGGAATGCGGTTGAGTGTGTAGTGGTTCCGGCCATGATTACTCCTTGGTTTCTTCAGGTTCAGGAATTGTGGTAAGGATGTATTCCTCAACCTTCCCAGTTTCTTTGCGCGTGATCTGGATAGTCATTTGAAGAACACCAGGGCTTGCAATTACTTCGTTTTCTTCGTTCATTTAATCATGATCTCCTGTTCAGTTCCGTCTGCAAGGATACGCACAACACCAATCAACTTACCATTCTCGTCCCTGATCTGCTTGATAGAGACTGGTACTGAGTTAGTAATGGTGTTCTGTATATCTTCAATCTGTGCAATTACCGGAGTCAAATCAGGTTCGCTCTCTGCAACCTCTCCGATACGTGTTTCAAGCTGCTGTTGAGTCTGCAAGATGGCATCTGTAATCGCCTGCATACTCGCTAGTGCGGTCTTGTTCTCGTTAGTCATCTCTACCTTCTTCAGTTCGGTATTAGATCGAGTATCAATCTCGTAAACCTTCACTGATGTATCCGTATCACGCTTGAGAATCTCAGCCTCTAGTTTCTGTTTCTCCTGGCCTAGCTTCTGAATTTCCTCGTGCATCTGTTGCATTTGTTCCTTGACCATCTGCTCTTGCTCAGGATTACCTTGCTGTGGCAATCCTTCAGCTTCCGGGTCAGTCCAGAATGAATCTGCGTCCTTGAAGCCTGCATTCTGGGTGAGCTTAGTAAGTGCATAATGTACGTTCTTAGGCGTAGCGATCCCAATTTGAAGCGCCTCACGTTGAGCCTGTAGGATAAGCATTAGATGTTGCATCATCTGATCTTTGTTACCAGTACCTAGACCAACAGAGATAGTCAGGTCTGTACGCTTCCGCCAGCCTCGCGGGTCAACAGGAACATAATCATTGCGTAGCTTGACCATCTCAACATTGTCTGAATACTTCCGCACAAGAGCATGAACCATCTGGAACATTTCTTTGACGCCAGTCTCAGCGAATAGACGTGCAACTAGCTCAATCCGTTGTTGAGCCGCGCCCATGATTGCGGATATACCCGTGGCCGTCTTGTTGAGACTATTAGCGTCTAGCCCTTGGTTGTATTTCGTGATACCTGTACGGTTCTCACGCATCCCGTCAATGTATTCTAGAAGATTGAAAGATTGCCCAAACATGGGCGGATTAATAAGCGGCTGAATCGCGCCACTCGGATCACCCTTAGTCCTGACGATTCCACCAGGACGCGACACAAGAAGGTCATCAAGATTAACCCGAGCAGGGTCAACGGCCATGCGAGTATTATTCGATAGGTAAATGTTATCTAGGATTTGGCGTGTAACCGTTGACTTGATTAGCTGTAAATCCATTACCAAGTCAGCGTAAGACAAGCCGATATGCCTGTGAGGCATTGGAACAGGGCAAATAGACGCGAACGGAATAAAGTCTACTGGCTCCTTCTCAAGAACCTGAGTACCAGCAATCAGTACCCTAGCGAGTTCAGCAATGCCATCGCCATCAAGGTCAATCCGCATATAGCAATCACGAACCATAACGGCGCGCATAGCTTCTTCGGTTTCCGACTCTTGGAAGTATCCAGATTCATCGTAGATATCACGGTCATTGTCCTCATAGTCGTAGTCCTGCATCTTAGACATATCCAGCTTGTAGCCTTCAGCACGAAGGTCTGAAATAGTCTTGTAACAGCGATGCTCTACGAATGGCGAATCAGTTAGGTGAACAGCGCGAGTGCGCGTAGAAACTAACATTTCCTCTGGCGGTACGTTGGTTATCCGTACTTGCTTGAGAGGAACAATCTTACGCAGCTTGACAGTATAGAGAGGCATTCCCCACTCGTTTACATACTGCTCCTGCTCAGTGATCTCTACTTCTTTGTCTTGCAGGATAAAAGCCAACTCGTCCTCAGTCAGCCCTTCGTAACGCTCATCCTGGGTTTCTTCTTTAACTTCCCACCAGACTTTAACGTATCCTGATTTTTGGAGTAAAGCATCCTTGAACCATGTGTAAAAAAGTTGAAAGCCTGGATTCTTCTGGTTGACGACGTAATTGATGTATTCGGTTTCCTGCTCCGCGTTTTCGATATCATTCTTTTCACGCGGATTAAACTTTACTACCTCGTCGCCACTTGTAAAGACTTTAAGCAGACTAGGAAGCACCCATTCGATTGTATCCAGTACGTCCCGAGTAACTACCTGACTGCGATCTTTAACCTCATTACCGAATGGCTCACCAAGGTAGTAATCTAACGCTTCGTCGCGTTCTTCTTTTAGCTTACCTGAGTTTGTAGAATAGGACTGATTTTCTTCCCGCTCAACCAAAGCAATTAGTTCTTCGTCACTGTATTTCATGCGTCACCTTTGGTCTGCCTGGCGGTTTCTTTGCTTCTAATACTGCAATCCTCAACTCTAATGCAGCAATACGCTCAATTAGAGTTTCGATTAGTTTAGCAGATTCTTGAACTTGTAAAAGCATTTTATAGCCGTTCACACAAAACCTCCATTACCGTATTGAATTGGTTTCATATCTGTGCGGTCTTTAATACTCAAAGCTAGATATCTAAACGCATCAGCCGCGTGAGAAGTCCAGTCATGCAAAGGTCTTTGCCTGAATGTCTGGGTCTTATCATCCCACTCTTTCCGATACAACCTCATAGCTTCCAATCCTAGCTTACAACGGTCAGCATCGAACCAGCATCTAGGTAGTAGCTTCCTGACAGCGTTAATCCCATCCTCTACCCGTTGCAATGGAACGACTTGAGCGTTTATACCTAGGTCAGCCAATACCTCTAATCTACTCATCCCTGTGCCTAGTTCCTTCACCTGTACGTCATGCGGTAGGTAATGGTCGGCATAGATGTAATTCTTTTGCATGAGTATTGATACGTAATGCTCTAGTCCTGCGCCAGATGCTTCGTAGTAGTCAATAATCCGAACCTCTTTACCAACCATCTGATAGAACCAGATCGCAGTCGAATCATCTATCCCCAAGTCCCAAGCGGTATAGGTGAGTACTTTCTCAATCGGTATCTTGGTTACTCTATTCTCTTTCTCTGCTTGCTCAAGGTCTTTAGCGTAATACGCCCCTCGAACAGCAGCAGTGAATGAACACTCAAATTCCTGGTCAAACTCATCTTGAGACATATCCTTCCTGGCTGCCTCAAGTTCTTTCTTGTCAATGATTCCAGTCTCGCTGGCTTTTAAGATAGTTCGGTGCCAGTCTGGATTTCCTTCGGAGTCGTGCCATTTCTTCCAGAAGTCGTTATGGCCTTTAGGCGTACCGATGAACGTAGCCCACCCACCACGATCTGACAGTCCTGGACGTAGCACCTCAGTCCATAGGCTAGGCCGCATGTCTGCGTATTCATCCAGGATTACGCCATCAAGGTAGATTCCTCGAAGGCTGTCAGGGTTATCCGCTCCATACAGACGTACTCGACCACCGTTAGGCAGATCGACCCTTAGCTCTGACTCGTTGATTGTCCGACCTGGTATGCAGTCGGTGTAGCTCTTTAGGTATTCCCATGCTACGTCTTTAGCTTGCTTGTAGAGCGGAGCCAAGTAAGCAAACCTTGGGTTCTCTCGCTCACAAGTAAGCGCACCTTTGATTAGCTCATTGATACAGGCGACTGTCTTACCCGCTCTACGATGAGCCACTAGAACAGCGAATCGCTCAGTCCTGTAATGGAAAGGCTCAAACTGTTCTCTAGGTGCATAGGGAATGATTACTTCTTGGTATTCATCCAACTAAATTGCATCCTAATTGGATTGTCTGAGTCACCTGAATGCTCAATCGCTTTCAAATCAGGTAACACTTTGTTTAATAAAGATTTTCCGATGTTGATTTGATCTGATGTCAATTCTATTTCGCCATTGAATGACTTAATCAGTCTTCCAACAATATGAGCAGATGATATCTTTGCTCTGATATCGTCTTGATGGCGTTTGCCCATTGGTCTACCACCTTTATTTACTGCCATTTAGTGACTCCTAACGGTTAGTCACATTAATAGTAACACTAATTATTGCACCTGTAACAGGTTCAGTTTTTTTAAGTTCTTCTTCTAGTTCTTTAACTAATTTAATACATTTTGTGATATATGGGTAGTAATCTGACTGTTTTGCTAATGAACATTCAATAGCATCAATCATATTCTGCAATCCTTCTAGTTTAGTCATGATTACTTCTTGGGCGGTTTAGGTTTCTTACTCTTGCAAGGCATAATGCCCTCCAATACTGAATAAAAAGGCCCGATGATTTGGGCAAAAGCGCGATTGCCGCGCTAGGGGAGTTTCAATCCGCATCAGTTTACCTGATGATACTAAGAATGCAATATATACCTAATTCAGACATTAATCAAGTTCATCTGTCCCAGGTTCGTATTCAAACATAATGCACTTTTTTAAAGCTGGCTTGTCGCCAAACATGCACCACAACTTTTTGTCTTTATCTCTGGACGATACACAAGATGCACATGACATGCGATTAGTTCTTATGTATGCGCGAGTATGCGTCAACTCTTTATCGCTTGAATTTGATGCCTTCTCGTTCGTCATAGAGGTATTAATTACTTATTCAAGTTCATTAGCTATACGTAAAAACGTCGATAGCTGCTGATTTGAGTATCCTAGCTTGTTGTCGTTCAGCGGGCCACCAATGCAGTAAATGTGCGACTTTGCACGTCTTACACGCTCTTTCAAATCAGCAACCTCATCGCGCAGTTCTTCAAGTTGCTTGGCTTGTCTCGCTATCAGTTCTATTTCGCTCATTGCTTTTCCTTCTCCTCTTTCCACGCCATTCTTCGTTTATGCCAGTCTTCCGTCCCAGCTACCGACAAAGGACTAGCGAATCCGCCTGACCAGTGAGACTTACGCCTTGCAAGTCTGCCAGCTAACGAGGCTCGTTGCTTTGGTGAAAGGTTTTCAGGGAGTTTGCGTTGATAGGTCACATGTCTTCCTTTCTGTAGAGCGGCGTCCAGCCAATTCTTTCCACTCGGCTATAGTCTTTATAGATAGGATCAAACCAGCCAATCACTTTAGGCTTAGGTTCAGGCTTTGCTAGTTCTGCGCGGAGTGCTTCAATCGCCTCTGTAGCACCTATATCTGAATAAAGCGCATCAAGCGCCATCTGCATTACTTCTCGTTTTGTCATGCTGCTTTAATCCTTTCTGATTGGTTATTAATTGTCAGGGTTATTTCTCAAAGCTGTAAGCTCAGATAACATCGCGCTGCCATTATGTAAACGGCCTTCATTGTCGCAATAATCGAATTTCAACATTGGAACAAAACCAAAATTCATCATCTCGACGTGACCAGTTACTACGCACTTTCTGCCAAGGTACATAAATGAATCTCCAACATCGCAAAACTCGCGTAATTTGTTCACAGCATCAAGTGTCGAGTTTTCTTTTGGTTCAGATTTTTTAAACGGCCACATAATTTAATGCCTTTACAATAGTTGTCATGCTGCTTTCATCCTTTCGGCTATCCGTTGTCTAAACTCTGACCAACCCTCACCACCCCTGGACTGCACACCTAACTCTTGTGCCTTCTTTATAGTCTCTGTTTCTGAAGTCCACCATGAGACTTTAATGTTATTTTTGCTCTCCGGCATTTCTAGCTCATCTTCCCATCTACCTTGGTTCAACCATGTGGATAAGTGTGGAATGAACTCTTTTTGTGTATCTGATCGCTTCCAGTATTCCAAGTGATTAGGCATTGATTCAATCGCCGCGTTTTTCTCTCCTGTGGATAACTTTGACCAACTTTTCTCTGCAACTCGTTTGGCAACCTTTCTTGGGTACATCTTCCAGATTACTTCAAAGTCTGACATATAGTTCTTTCTGGTTAGTTAGTAGTAACTGCCACCAAATAGCCCCCCTACCCCCATAGGAGATAAGAGAGAATGCCACCCCTGTTAAACAGGAACTCCACCATGCAACGGATTCAATACCGTTAGCCCCAGGCCGTGAAGTTAAAGCCAGCCCCTAAGTCGTATGGGAATTGCACCCCGCTTAGTCGTCTGTTCTGAGTGCGCCCGACTTTAGGCCATTAGCTAACCCGCTCTGAGGGTCAATGTAATCCGGTTTGTGGTGGTGGCCGGTACTGATCTCCGGCTTAGACCCTTACGTCTAAATCGACGCTGGCCTCGGCTCTCGATTTCCCCGCGCATCAGCCTACGCATTCACCACCACAAACCGGACTAACCAAAGAAAAACCCCGGTAACGCTTAGAGGGGCTGGCCCTTGGCTGGACAATCGACAAGTGAAACAGGCACTTTCGACCACACAGCCCCTCTAAACATTCCGGGGTTATCTGCTCCTGTTTAGCTTGTCAGTTGCCACACCGACAGACACATCCTACAACAAAGCTTTAGGCTTGTAAAGATTTATTTCGTTGCAGTGTATAGAACGTGCGCGGATATATTCTGCGCAATCTAAAGCGCCGAAACGATCACCGGATGGCTCATTTCCTGATATTTCCTCGCATACCTTCGCACACGCTTCGCGTTCATCTAAAACAATATTTCTAGCGATAGCGAAAATTTCTTCACGCCATCCAGGAGCAAGAGTGTCTCCTCTTAAAATCGTTTCACGAAGCATGTTATCAATTGAATCTCTAAGTTTTTGAATATTTGTAATCATCACTTTCCTCGTTGCAGCGTGTAAACCTTTATACGTACATCATCCCCATGCCTGTTAGGTACGGTCTGCCATGTGTCAAGGATGGTATGGCCCTGCTCACGAAGGTCTGCTAAACGGCGGTGGAGTGATGAGATACCGAACAGCTCCCATGCCGACTTGGATGTGATCTTGCGTCCTTGCTTTAGGTGAGAGAGTAGGGTTTGCGTTTGTGTCTTAATCATTTCTTCATAACCTATTTAGATTTGTTAGAAATATGTTTTTCACACCAAAATACAATTATTGCTGGAGGCTTGATCCAAAAATAATCTTTGTTTGGTAAAACGTCTTTCCTTCTAGAACAATCTTCGCAGCCTTCACGCCATCCTTCTTCGTCGTTACCAAAACCTTCGCATCTTGATACATCATTCGGTAACATTTTTCAGTTCCTTCAGTTTGTTTGTGTAGTAATCCTTGGCTTCTTCAGCCATGCGTCGTTTTTCTGTTTGGCTCAATACCTTCCTTGCTTCGGCTTGTAGCTCATCAATCTTTTCTTCACCGTACATTTCAAGCATATAGCGGGTATATCCGATTAGGTGACCATCGTTGAACCGATTACAACCAGTGCATTCAGGGTGACAATTTTCCTCGATGTACCTGATAGAAGCTCCACGAGACTTAGGCACAAAATGACCACAATCAGCCTCTTTCCAATGCAAGACTTTCCCGCACGAAACGCATTTAACCATGTCGTCTTTTGCGTACTTCTGACGAATATAAAGGCTCATCGCCTTATCTGCTGAAGCCTGCACAGTCGAATATTTAGACTTCATTTTTTCACCTTCCACAATCTCATGATTTCAGCTTCAAGCATGGTTCTTCGCTTGGATCGTTGATGGTGTTCAAGTTCTTCCCTTCTTAAACGTAGCGGAAGAGTTAGTAGGTGTCTGGCTTCGCGCTCTAGTCTCCATGACTCTGACCATTTTCCGATCAGGCAGTATCGTCCATGACTTAGCATTATTTGTGCCTTGATACGGTGTTACACGTCATTTTTGACGCCTAACATGCGTTAGGCGCCAGCATCGTTCAGAACTGCCGACAATGCTTTTTTCAACAACGCTGCGCCATCCAAGTTCGTTGAAAATGAGTATGAGCGACCACTAAACACGGCCGAAACATAAAGATCATTGCCTTCGCAATCAATCCTTACGTGGTTTCTGTCAATTTCGTATACATACAATCGCCTAACAGGCCAGTCAACCGGACTAGCCACAGCGCCGCTGTCCGCGTGTTTCTGTTCAGTGGTCATGCTCGTTGTCCTCGCGTGTCTGGCCGCAATATTGCTTCGCGGCATGAATTACAGAATCCACAACCGCACGGGTAAAAACAAACCCCGCCATTCTTAATTGGCGTTTTGCTACACCGGCAAACTGTGCGCTCCTGAAACAACCCGCGCCACATTTCACGAATCAAGTTAATCATTTCCCACCTTTCTGCCGTGCCTAACACGGCATTCAACGCCGACGCCGCTGAAGCGGCGCGGGTTAATTCTGGTCGTTATGGGTTATCACTTGTTGCCCTGTTCGCCATGCTGGATTGCATACCATCGTTGACTACCAGAACAGCCTCAAGCATCGCCGCGCTGATGATGCAATCTATCGCCCGATCCACGGCTTCGCTGGTTATGTTCTCGCCATATCCAAATGCCAAGTTCAAAAGCCTCTTTGCCTCGGCCCGCTGAATGTCTGCCTGCTCTTGTGCCTTGCTCATGTCAAATCCTTTATTTGTAGTAACGAAACCACTATTTAGCCTTCAGCTTACCCTTAGTTAGTAACTCTATCTGACACTGTCTACCGTAAGGCGGAGACTCTCCCCAAGCATACACCGCCTGACGTGACTTGATACCCAGTGCAGCGGCTAACTTGCTGACCGAACCGTAATATTTGATGGCTTGTTGTGTGTTCATGTCGCTATCTTAGCATGTAAAATAAATTTGTCAAAAGGCTTGACGGTTGTAAAGTTTGGTTGCTATAGTTCAGCCATCAACAACGAACAAGGAAGAAAGAAATGTCGAACTTACCTACCGCGAAAAAGATAAGCACAGGATGCTACAGCGTAACGCACAACGGTATCGACTACCGCGTAGAAATGTACGACACAGTCAACAAGTTCTGGAGCATCACCCCATCAGTGAGCGAAAAAAGTTGCGCGGGGCTGATGCACGCCAAGCAGCAAATAGCAGGATTTGCAAAGTAGAACAACAGGTCGAGGGGGTTCTGCCCCCTCCTACGGTTGCTAAACTGTAACCGAATTAACTACAGGGGAAACACCATGAATGCACATCAGAAATATCTCGAACAACCTTACGAACAAGAAAGCATTGACCATGCTGCACTTCAAGAAAAGATAAACTTTGACGCTGCTGATCGTCTTATCGAGTGGCAAGGCATAGAAGGTGCTGGCAGGGATGCACACGATTATGAATTGTTGCGTGATGAAATCGACTTCATCATCAACTATGCGGCCAAGAAGTTAGCAGAAGAAGATCAGCATGTAGCTATGTGCCAATTAGGGCATTACGTTGCAGCTAAGGTTAAGGCGGCTGCCATTCATGTTGCTACATACGAGGCAACAAAATGATAGAAGCCGCGCTAATCTTTTTTGGCATAGCTTTTGGCATAGCTGTAGGGTTGATATTTGCACTTATCACCTTTGCAGTGTTGTCCAGTATCAACGGAATAAAAGAGACTGACGAAGTAGAACCTACTGGCGATATGGTCGATATCAGCCATTTTCTTAACAAGTTTGGGGATGAAAAATGAAGATTACTTATGAGTTTAAATGTAGCCAGTCAGATGAAGGAATGAAATTGTTAAAGGTGTTTGAAATGACTGGACTCAAAGAACATTTGCTTCTTGCTGTTGAGCTTACGCCTAACGAAGTTGAGGATTTGCAATCTGTTCTGAAAGAGGCAGCGAAATGAAAGACTACGCCAGCAAAGAGTGGTTGATTGATAAACCAACACCTACAGAAGACAAGTTAGGCCGGTCTATCGGATATCTTATGAGCAAGGGTATCTATCGCGGTGTTGCTGACTGTAACCACGTCTATCGTAACTCTGATGGGCATGTGGTTACTAAGATCGAACCATGTAAGGAAGGAGTACCTTTCTGATGAACACAAAACTATGGAACGAGGTTTTTACTACAGACCCTAAAGCAGTTAAGCCTATCACTGGTAAACAATACCATGGAAATAGTCCTAAGCCGTACTGGCTTATTAAACGGGCGACTGAAGTGTTTGGGCCATGCGGTATTTCTTGGGGAGTTGACGTAGTGAATGAACGGTTTGAACGTTTAACAGAGACAGACGTTCTACACGTTGCGCTTATTAATGTTTGGTATGAGTACGAAGGCAAAAAAGGTAATGTCCAGCAGATTGGCCAAACTAAGGCTTGTTATTTGGCTAATAACGGTAAGATGATTATTGACGAAGATGCGCCAAAAAAATCCGTTACTGATGGAATGGTCAAATGTCTATCAATGATAGGATTTGCTGGCGATATTTTTAGCGGTCGTTGGGATGATAGTAAATATATCCAGTTAGCAGCAAAAGAAACAGAAAAACGCGAGTCAAAAACTATCACACCTACTTCTGGTGTAATGGATAACCTATCCACTGACCAGCAAACTAGCGCAATGGATGATGCTGCACTTATCTGTAGTCTTTGGGATTCTGGCGATAAAATCGGGGCGTTTGGTGCGTACCAAGAACTACGAAGCGGAGATCAGGAATATCTGCTAGGTGTTTGGGAATCTCTAAAGAAACGCTCTGAAGTTCGCAGCGGATTGAAGAAGATGCACGTTGAGCATCAACTACAAGCCGGGATAGTAGCGTGACAATCTCCGCTAGTTTTGTACTCTTAGACGACAAGATCGCTCATAGACTATGGGCCTTCTTAAAGTCTAACTGGCGGGCGATGGCTGAAGCTGGAACCCCGCTAGTTATCTCAATAAGTGAGTACAAATCTAAACGGTCACTTGAGCAAAACAAGTACTATTGGAGACTTCTGGAAAACATCGCTAGAAATGCTTGGGTATCAGGTAAACAGTTCAGTGCAGAAACATGGCACGAACAAGCTAAAAGACTGTTTATCGGCATGATTGAACTACCGGATGGGTCACTGGCAGGCATGTCAACAACTGGTCTTAACGTGGCTGAATTCCATGACTACATCACACAAATTGAAAGTTACGCAACTGCCGAACTAGGCATAGAACTGGAGCAATAAATGAACAACTTGAATTTTACAGGCCGGATTGGTAAGGATTGTGAATCACGGTTTACCTCTAGCGGGGATGCTGTTGTAAGTTTCACCGCGGCTATGGACTCAGGTTACGGAGACAAGAAAGTAACCACCTGGCTAAACTGCTCAATGTGGGGAAAACGTGGTGAAGCTGTCGCACCTTACCTGTTGAAAGGGACGCAGATTGCCGTGTCTGGTGAATTGACTAACCGTGAATACACAGACAAGGAAGGCAACAAGCGTTACTCACTGGATGTTCGCGTCAACGATCTGACGTTGCTTGGTGGCAAGCAGGAAGCTAGTAAGCCTAAGCCTGGCGATTATGCACCGGCATCGTTTGAAAATGACGAAGTGCCTTTTTGATACTAAATTGCATAAGGATTAGTAGAAAATGAAACCGCACGTACACGCTGAACTGATTAAAGCATGGGCAGATGGCGCAGAGATTGAGTATCTTTATGATGGAAAAGAATGGCGTTATTCAAGTTCTCCATCATGGGATAGAGGGCTTGCTTACCGCATCAAAGACCCCTACCGCGAACTGAAAGAAGCAGCGGCAGACCCGACGAAGCAGATTCGTCTTAAAGGTCGAGACTGGTATGGTGACTGGTATGGTGTTGGTGAGTACGCCCTGCAACCCTGGTCGTTCAATTACCCATTGGAGTGCTACGAAATCCGCGACAAGCCGAAAGAAAAGATCAAGATGTGGCAGTGGATATATAAACAAGGTGACCGCTTCTTGTTAACGAGAGAATTCTTTGGCGAGGAACCCTGTCTCGCTAACCCAAGGGAAGCATATCGGTCGCAGGTAATTAGCCGCGCCGACTGGACAATGATCGAGGTAGAAGAATGAGTAATTACTTCACAGAAACATCTGAAGGCAAAATTAACCACCTGGTTAAGAAGTTTGGAGATATCACACTGGAAATGCCTGTAACTGTTTACTTCCCTCCTGAACGTGGTTCTAACGGTAAGAACTACATGATTCCTAAGCCAGTTCGTGACGTAAAAATGAACTTGGTTTATGCGCTTCCTGGAGGTCAAACTTACACGAACAGGATACTGAAATGAACTTCAAGAACTGCTCTAAATGTGGCGACCCGAAGCCAGATACAACTGAATTCTTTAGGCATAAATACCGCGTTAGACTAAGCGGAATGTGCAAGGAGTGTGATAAAAAATATGGACGCGAGCAATACCATAAAAACAAGTTTCTAAAGTCACAAAAACCAGTATTCAAAGAAGAGAAAGAGACTCACCACAAAGTTCAAAAAGAAGCAGTAAAGCGAACACCAACAGATCACGGAACTGTTTTAGTTACATTTTGGGATAAATTCATAACACCAAGACGCGAGATTAGATCGTCTGGTTTAATGGGTTATCAGTCGTCACTAGCGAATAATTATGATTGATCCAAACGTAGAATCAGTTCGTCAGAGATTGGCTACAAGGGCCGATTTAGGGATGCTGAAGTATGGAGTGAATACTACCCGCACAGACCTTAAAACAGTTCAATGGTTGCGCCATGCTCAAGAAGAAGCGTTAGACTTGGCTGTGTATCTTGAGCGGTTGATTAACGATATGGATAACGCCTAGCTTAACCGGCGGGCGGGCAGTTTCGCCCGTCCGCGTTGAAGCGCCTGTTGGGCATGACAACTTTGGAGAAACGAAATGTTTGATGAACGAATGTTTAAGCACGCGAAACTCGGCGACCGTGAGGTGATCGAGCAAGTTGAAATGCCGGAGTCCACCAAAGAAGTGCTGCTGGAGATTTTGGCGCAGAACCGCATGATCCTCGAAGCAAACTGTTTGACGATGCGCCTGATTGGGCAGCCGATGATGTTTATTTCCAAAGACGCTGACGTTGACGCATAACGCTGGCAATAAGGGGCAGGCCGGGGTTTTGGCTTGTCCCGCTCGATGAGCTTGTTGGGCATGGAGGATTGAAGATGAAAAGACATTCTGCACTGTGGTGGATAGGGCAGTTTTTGTCTCCAATGATCGGCGGTGCTATGTGGTCGCAATACAGTCCAGCCGCAGGAATTGCGACCGCTTACGCACTTTTGGTCCTGGTGGATATACGCGATCAACTGACGCCCAACGTCGTAATTGAGGGGCTGCCGGAAGGCAGTCCCGCTCGAATGGAGAGTTCGACCACATGACTACACGCGAAGTTGTTTGCATAACAAATACCCCACTCACGGACGCACTGGCGAGCCTTCCGACGCCAGAAGGAGGTGACTTTGCGAACTTCCATATTCAGAAATACAAGGAACACGCTCGAATCCTTGAACGCGAGAACGCGAAGCTGCGTATGGTGATGCAGCAGATTTTGGTAGACGCCGAGTCACAGGATGTACTTTCAGAATGGTGGCCAATCATGGCTGACGCCTTGGGGTCGAACGCCTGAATTCAGAGGCGGGCGGCTTTTCGCCCGTCCCGCTGGAATGATTTGTTATACCTTTTAACTGGAGATACAGATGGACGATAAAACAACAGCACTGATTGAAAAACTGGCCGAGAAACTTGGAACAACGGCAGAGCATTTGTGGGGTGTTTTGCTGCACCAAGCGCCCATAAGCGGGGCCGTTGATTTGGCGACGGTAGTTGTGATGGTGTTGGCTGCGGTTGGCTTGGTGAGGTTTGTTAAAGGCAAGACCACAACACCAGCAGAGACTGAAGATGACAGATACCCACACGCAGAATGGGAAGACGAATTCGCTGGCTTTGCCTGGCTTGTAACGGCTATTTATTTGATTATCACGGGGTTGGTGGTGATCGTATCGCCGCAGGGGATTGTGGCGGCGTTTTTCAACCCCGAATACTGGGCGCTGTCTCACATTTTGGGCAAGGTATAACGCTGAGGTAACAAGCCGCCCCACAACGGGCAACGATTAACGAATGACGCTTGCGGGCGGTCTTGTTGACCGCCGTGTTATGCCACATTTTCAACTTGGAGATAGTGATGAAACTGAAGGAACTGATTGAGCGGCTTGGACGTGAGCCAGACGACAGAGTTTGCAGCCCCGGTTTCGGCGAAGCCGACAGCTACCGAGGCTACTACGAACAGATTGCGTTCGAGCCGAAGGATAGCGCCAGCGTAGGCGAAATGCTGGCCCATGCGAAAGCAGCGGAAGGCAAGACATTCACCGGCTACAAGGGCGGCGAGTACACGATGACAGGCGACACCATTGTGAACATTGCAGAGTACGGCCATTGCGGCATGGAGAGCGACGAACTCACCCACCGGCTGCTGGATGCCATGCTGGGGCATAACGATTGAATTCAGGGGCGGGCGTCAGCCCGTCCGCTGGAATGATTTGTTGGGCACTGGCCCGGAGAGAATTGAAGATGAAAATTAGAATTGAATTTTTGAACTCGCAAAGTGATGACGTTTATGACGTTGCTAGAGTTCCTTGTGTCGGTGAGCTTGTGTGTCTTGGTGACGATTGCCATGAGGTTAAGTTGGTAATGCACCTACTGAACAAAAACCCGGAGACACAGGTTCAGGCGATTGTGCGTGCTTCGTGATGGTGCCCAACGCACCAGCTCAGGAGCCGGGCGGGGCAGTTTCCGCCCGGTCGCCTGGAGCGCAGAGTTAGGCTGGAGGATTGAAGATGACATTACATAAGCAACCAATCGACAGACCTTGGAAAGAGTATCCAGAAGGAACGAAAGCCCACGCGCCGGATGGCGGGCACTGGACAAAGACCAAGAGCGGATGGTGGAAGTGGTGTACAGGTGCCGCTTTCGGTACGCCTGGCGGTGACGCTTGCGCGGTAACGCTGCCGCCTAACGCCGGCCATGAGGGGCGGGCCGGGGTTTTGGCCTGTCCCGCTCGATGAGCTTGTTGGGCTTGAGATGGCAATGAAATTAGATGATTGGCTGGAGTCACAGAGAATCAACGGCGGGCCGCATGGGTTTGAGTGTATCGGACTTGAACGAATGAAGCACGTATGGGATGCGGCTAGAGCGCACGAGCAAAGCCAATGCGCCAAGTGGCTGGCAGCAACAGCGCCATATCTGCGTGATGCGTTTGTTGTCGAATTCATGGCGCCCAACGGTGAAGTTAAGGCCGCGCCGCGTAGCGGCGTCGAGCCTTGAACGTAGTGTTGGGCAACGAACAGGAGCGAAGAATGGCTGTAAAGACAGATGGACTATGGGCACCAATTATCCACAGCAAGCGGACAGAGTGGATTTGCTGGACGTGCGTGCGATCAACGCTCCGGGATGCCCGCGCTGCGTATTTGCGCGACGTGCCGCTTGAGTGGCACAAGGACCACCTTGCGCGTGTGAGATTTGCCAAGGTGTCGGTTATAGAATCGGTGCCCAACGTTCGAGCTAACTTGCCGCCGTAGGCGGTCAAGTTGAGCGAGGGGTTAGCCAGCACCCGTACAACGCTGGCAAGACAAGGATTTGCGATGGATACGACTGTTGGAACTTGCGGCAACTGCGGCGGGCGAGTAACCGTGCCCGAATCGTGGTACGCCACTATTCCGCCGACGCCGACGTGTGTGCGCTGCGGCGCTGCCGCAAAGATGACGCACGGGCCAGTGTTGCCGATGGAGCAGCCACGGCGCGCAGTTCCCGGCGACAAGGAACTTTGGTGCGCCAAGAATGGCGCAGTGTCTGGCTAACGTATGTTATCCGACATCTGACCAATAACATGGCGTCTTTAGCGTTTCACATCAACGGGGCCGCTAACCTTTTCTCAAAGGAGAAGGCTAGTGCAGGGATGCTCGCGGCCCCACCTATCAATGGGATGAATGCGTAGGCTGATACGTAGAGACGTTCAACAATGTCCGTTGCAGCTTTGTTGAATGCGTTTCGCCAATGCCGGAAATCAGTACCGGCCATCCCACCCTATTTTGGAGAAATGAAAATGAACCAAGACGTACTGGATCGAGCGGTAAAACTTGCGACACGCCTTGCCATGAGAGGAATGCCCGTAGAGCGGATTGTTTGGCTTCCGCCAGAAACAGCAACGGCAGATGCAAATGGCGCATTTATCGTGTACCCCTGCCCGCCATTTAGCCCCAGCGAAACACCACCGTGGGAGAAATGAAAATGAACGATTGGATTACCTACACCGTAGAGCTTTACCCTAAGACTAGAAAACTAGGTGAGTTGCTTAACCGTAGAGAGTACGATGAAGCCTACATGGTTGCTGCTGATGTTCAGAATGACTTGAATAAACTCAGGGCTTACCTTGATACATTAATCAATAGGAATGCTTGAGTTATTTAACTCACTCGCCTTCCATCCGGCAGAGAATGCGATCATTGCCCAATAAGCGGGCATTCTTCCATTCTCTGCTAGGCGTATCCAATCGTCGAATGCTTTGAGCATCTGCTCTTTCACTTAGTAGGCTCCACCAACAACCCACGCGCTTCCAACATTCTCCGCACTGCTTCCCGGTCGATCACCAGTTGGCGCAACTGCTCCATGTGCTGGAGATGGACTGCCGCTATTGCCTTCATCGTCCCAGTTTCCAGTTTTGGTAACGGTTTGATAGGACTCACCTTGCTCGATGGTATCGGAGAGATCGGTTGCGGCAGAGATGGCACGGTTGAACAGCACCCGGCCAGCAGGAGAGAGGCTGCAATCAGCGTAAGCAACAGTTTCATGGTTTCTCCACAAGGTCTTGAAAACGGTGTTCGTCCTGGCGTTGTCCGCCCATGATATCACCTCTGCATCCTGCAAAGCGATTTTATGCGCTTCCTCCGCAGCACGTTGGATATGTTGTGCCAGCTCGATTTGATGCTTTCGCTCACAAGAAGCCACACCGCCACTGCGAATAGCCATAACGCCCCAAGCAGCAAGACCGGCTACAGCAATAAAAGCGCCAAGGTAGGCCCAAGTGCGGATTGGTAGAAGTTTGAAGAAATCCATTTCATTATTCCTTCACCGGCCACGTTTTTCTGTAGGCGTCAATCTCGTTGATAAACTTCACGAAATCGGCCCACTCAGCATTTTCGATAAGCAGACTCCCATCACCAACATAGCCTAGAGACAACCAGCCAGTATCATCTAGCGCGGCTACCTTCCCACCGAGATATTCGTCAGGAATTAAGATCGTGTAGTGTTTGCCGTTCTCTACGATTTTCATTTCATTTGCTTCCAGTTTTGTCAGTCCACTCGCGCCCAAGCCACACCGCCAGAACGGCAGCAAAGGCAATGCCGAATTCAGTGGCACTCATGTCCGGGAACGTAAGACCCCAAAGCATCAGACCGGCTACTGCAAATTTATAAATCAGCACCAGCGCAGCCAAAGCAACAAAAAGAAGCGTGTGACTCTCGCGGCCTCTAGAGTCTTTGATAGTAGGTAAAAATCTCATGTCACTCTTCACCTTCAGATTGAAATGCAAACTTAGGACAATGCGCGGCCTTTGGGAATTCTTGACGATCAAACTCACAACAGGCCATTTTGTGTTCAATCAGCAACCAATAACACTCTGAACATTGGTTAGTGATATCACGTAGAGAATACCAGCCTTGAGTGTTCATTTCTTCTTAGCCTTCTTAGCCTCATCAGCATAGCTTAGTAGGCCGGTAGGCTGTCCGTTTACTTCAAGGATACGCGGCATCTGGTCATCGAATAGGACAAAGTTGCTGGTGCCATCGCCTGCGGTGCGGCTGCTGCCGTCTAGGTAGCGGATACCGGGTATACCTGATTTGTGCATCTGCTTTGAAACATCTGCATAAACATCCTTTGCAGGGCGCGGTTTACCAGTAAGAATTCCGCCTTCGTGCATAGTTGCATACATATCTTTGCCTGTAGGATTGGCGAATTGCCCTTGCCTTTGACTTAGCGCACCATAGTTGGATTTATCAGCCCTTTTCCCTGACTGGCTATTTACAAACTTTTCCCACAATTTTTGTATATTTTGCGGCTGCTCACTCAGCGGCTTATCCCAATCCAGCATACGGGGGATGGCTTCGTCTGGGATGTCTACTTTGTAGAATGCGCCGGGATCGCTCTTGATCTTGCCAGCCTTTATATCTTTTACTAGTTTACCGATATAGCTTTGCCCGCCATCGTCGTACATATTAAATTCTGTTGGGTTGTCGCGCTGCATCAGCATCAACCTCTTTACGTCTGCCTCAATCCCGGCTACATCGCCGCCATATTTTTTAGGGTTTACGCCTTCAATCTTTTGTGTCGCGAGTGTTTTTTGATATGAGGCGGCAACTTCAGGCGATTCAGCCATATACAACCCATGCCCGTAAGCCTGCGCACCCTCACCCGTCCCGATCTTGCTCATGTCGAACTTGTTGAACTTGTGGGGGGAGCCGTGATAAACAGTAGCCATTTGTGGGCCTACATCTTCACCTAATAGACCACGAACAATTAGCTGATCTAGTGGCACATCGTAAGAGTCTAGCGGGTAGTTCTCTAAGCGTTGAGGCATGTCCATGTTCATGCGGGCTTGGGTTGCGCGGGCTTCAGCTTCACCGGCTAGTCGACGATATGCTTCCATTGCCGCGCCTTCTTGGTTTGGTTTTGCCCCATCATTAACCGCATCATCAAATATTTTTTGTGCATCTGGTGATAGAGTGTTACCGGATATTGTCCCGCGTGATGAATACATCATCTCAGGACTACCACCCTTAGCCCATCCCTCTCTTTGCTGGATGGCGTGTTGGAGTTCGTGCAGCATTACCGGTCTATTTGCTTTCCCATTTTCACGATTAGCACCAACTGCGATACTCTCTACAAAGTCATTTCCGTATGAACCTGAGTCACCTTTATTTGGGCTTAACGTAACTGCAATTCTTTTTGTGTCTGGATATGCTGCCGATAATTTTGGATGAAGTAAGGCGCGCTGTCTTCCTGTTGTTGTTGTGTCTCCAGCTCGAATATCCGCCATTTCTCCCCAGCTACGCGGGCCGGGAATAGCACCGTTATCCGGTATCTCTTGCCTAAAGAATTCTGCTGCTCTTTCAGGATTAGCCCTAATTTCTGCTGTATCTACTAGCGTTCCAGTCTTAGGCCAAATTTCTCTAGGTGAAACACCTTCTTTAAGTAAC
>Ga0209287_10000194_pt1 | contig 40609 bp, 21 predicted proteins | sample PPLLak3cmMay2015_2_FD_187255 | JGI IMG/M metagenome (GOLD analysis project Ga0209287, IMG submission 187255) | Freshwater sediment microbial communities from Prairie Pothole Lake near Jamestown, North Dakota, USA - PPLs Lake P8 Core (1) Depth... | ecosystem: Environmental > Aquatic > Freshwater... | reverse complement strand
TCCACCATAGAATATTAGAAGGCCGGTCATTATGACCGGCCTTTTTTTGTCTTCATCCGCACTTCTATCCTGTCCAGCCCCTCGCTGAAGAATTTGTTATTTTAATTTACCTTCACCTTTCTTTTTAAAAAATACCTGTCTCATGTAAAGTTTTATACAAACCATGTCGATATTACTGTGGGAACTAATGCACCCGGGAAATATATTGTTAATTTTATCGGCAGAAAATTAAATATTATCAATTTGTTATCGTAAATGACCATAAAGAATCAATCCATAAAAAACATGGCCGTGCTTTTCACGGACATCGTCGGCTCGTCAAACTTCTTCAAGAAGCACGGCAATGTCTCCGGGAGATCAATGCTCAAGCTTCACCAGGATATAGCCTCTCCCCTGGTGGCAGAGTTCGGCGGGGCGGTGGTAAAGCTTCTCGGCGATTCTGTTATGGCCTACTTTCTTGATCCTAAGGATGCATTCAAGTCCGCTATCAAGATACAGCAGAGATTCAAAAATCATAACACGGGAAGGGCGGAAAAAGACCAGATACATATAAGGCTGTGTGTGCATTACGGCGAAGGTATAGTCGAAGACAAGGACATATTTGGCGATGTCGTCAACATGGCGGCTAAATTTCTGCCTTACGCGGGAAGCGATCAGATAGTGATCTCCGAGGAGGTCTATGCCCATGTAAAAGACATTCCCATGGTGCATTTCCAGAGGATGGACCTTACATCCGAACCGAGGGTCCTGAATGAACTCATCATTTACAATGTTACATGGAATGAAGCCCTTGATTTCGAGCCCATTTTAAGGACTCTTCTCTACCTGAAGCCCAGCTGGAACCTGGGTGAGAAGCATTTTTCCAATGCCTGGGAAAATATGCTCTTTAGCAAGGACAGCATATGGCAGAGAGACAGGATCATTAAAGAAGACATCCTTCAGGACAGATCGATCTGCCTTATTGTAAAAGATGTATCCGGGTCCGTGGTCATTGCAAAAAAGGCCATTAACTATTTGAAAACCAATCTGGGGCAGACAGGAACCCTGTTCCTTCCTTTTCAGGTGATCATTGACTCCGGGCCTTATCTGAGGGCAGGAAGACTGCACCTTGGCGATCTTTCCGTAAACTGGAAATTCATTGAACCAGGTGAGATACATATCTCCTCAAGCGCGCTTAAGTTCATAAAAATCGACAATAAAAAATTTTCAACGGTCAAGGCCGAAAATGCCGATCCGGTGAAGGAGTATTTTAAGATAGTATCAGACAGCCTTGAAAAGGATGAACAGTATCTGTTTCTGTATCAGAATGCCCTTGTCCAGGGTGACAATGCCCCATGCTTCTATTGCGGGGCAAGGACGCATCTTACAAGGTCCTGCCCTTCAAAAAATATCACCGAACTGACACAGTTTATAAACAGGCTGGGCTACCTGAACATCCATGAAATTAATGATCTCTTTTTCAATTATATATATGAAACCGGGAAGGATAACCTCAGAAAATTTGACTCAGGGGCATGGAACAAGGATGAGATATCACCTCAATGGGCCCATTATTGCTTTTTTGAGCTTAACAGCGTCTTTCAGCTGAGATTTTTCAGGGCGCTGTGGAACCTCCAGGAAGAGAACTGGAAAGATATCAAGGAAAAAGTAGAGACCCGGGATAAAGGCGGACTTTTATGGCTGGCGCTCGATTGCCTCCGCGTCTCGAATTTCATGCAGGCAGAGACCATTTTATCGGATGTAATCTCAAAACAGCCGTCCGATTACAAGGCCTACTGCATGGCGGCTTTTCTCAATATTGAGACCGATAACCCCAGGCAGGCCAACGCCTTCCTTAAAAAATCCTTTGAATTTGCACGGACTACGCCGCAGAAGATGTTCATCCTTTTTCTGCGGTCAAGGATCTACATGCTCAACGGCGAGCCGGCCAAGGCCAGGGAGATGATAAGAGCGATCATAAGACTGAGCCCCTTCTGCCATGAGGCCATGTATCAGGATATCCTCTTCATGTTCAAGCACGGCAACAGGTCTCTCGCACTGCAGCACCTGATAAAGCTAATCAAGATGAACAGGGAATATTATGTTATCGCGCTGATAGACCCCGAGCTGTCAGACTTCAGCAAGGAAATACACCCCAAGCTTGAGCAGCTGCTCCTGGAGGCGCGTGAAGAGGCGAACCGCATCATTCCCGAGGCCGACAATGAGCTGGACAACCTCAAAGATATCATCGGAAACGATTCAAGGGAATTTTCAGAGACCAGGGCAATGCTGCTCAAGATAAAGGGGCTATCGGATAAGAACAGCTATTTCGGGTATACCGATATTATACATTATGGTGAATTGATCTCACACATGAGCAGCAGGATCATAGTCAACCGTGAATCCGAGCTTTCCCGGGCATACGAAACCATAAAACAGCGTTTAACCTACTGCAGAGGAAGGATCAGGAGCCTCCCCTACCCCTTTATCGCCAGGTCTGTATCAGACGAACTGGGAAGGGTCCACGCGAGATTTGAAAGGGTCTCCGAGAGGGATGACATCCACAACCCTGAAAATTTCCGGAAAACAATGACCGATCACGATCATATATCCGCAGAATTGTCGCGCATCGAGAACAGGGTGGACCGGCTTGAAGGGATGACCCACCTTCTGAAATTCGGGGCCAGGTTCATAAAAAAGAATATAATCTTTCAATCCGCCAACCTGGTTCTGGCCCTGGTGCTGTTCCCGATAACCGTCTATTACCTCAACGTTATATTCCCTTACCTTAACATCTCCGCGCAGAACATGTGGAGCTACCAGAAGATAGTTATAATCCTCGGAGGCATTTCAGCGCTTATCCTGGCAAGCCTCACCTCAAGAAAGGACGCCTGAGGCAATATCCATTACCTGTACTGTTTCGGATTTATGTTGTATTTCTTGATCTTGTACCCGAATATTCGCTCCGTGGTTTCAAGGATCTTAGCAGCCTGCCGCATGTTTCCCCTGCTGCTCTTCAGTGTGTCCACCAGGATATCCTTCTCGAATCTCTCGATCATGTCATCCAGTGATTTTGACTGCTGTGTGCCGGTGTCCTCCGCTGTCTGCAGTGTAAACGGCAGGTGATAGCTGTGTATAACCTGCTCATCGCATAAAAGCACTGCCCTTTCAATGCAGTTCTCCAGCTCTCTCACATTGCCGGGCCAGTGGTATCTTGTCAGGGCGTCTATGGCCGGGGTGGAAATCCTGCGGATCTCCTTCTCATACTCCTTTGAATATTTTTCCATAAAATAATCGGCCAGCATAAGCAGGTCGGCCTCCCTCTCTCTCAAAGGCGGCAGATAGATGGGGTATACATTGAGCCGGTAAAAAAGGTCTTCACGAAATGTGCCCTTTTCAACCGCGTCCGCGAGATTTATATTCGTTGCAGCTATCAGCCTCACATTCACCTTAATGACCCTGTTCCCGCCCAGTCTCTCCAGCTCTTTTTCCTGGAGGACCCTCAGGAGTTTCCCCTGGCTTTCAATAATAAGGGAGCCTATTTCATCCAGGAAGATAGTGCCGTTGTGGGCGACCTCAAACTTCCCTTCCTTCTGCTTCATGGCCCCTGTAAAGGCGCCCTTCTCATATCCGAAGAGTTCGGCCTCCACCAGGTTTCCCGGGATTGAAGCGCAATTGACCTTTACAAAGGGCTTTCCTGAGCGAAGGCTGTTGTAGTGAATGGCATTGGCGACAAGCTCTTTTCCCGTTCCGCTCTCGCCAAGCAGGAGTACATTCGCATTGCTTTTTGCCACCTGGCTTATAAGATGAAAGACCTCCTGCATCTTGCGGCTGTTGCCGATTATATTGGCGAAGCTGTATTTCTTGGTGAGCTCCCTTTTCAGCCTTATGTTTTCCTTGTTGAGTTCATCCTTCTCCAGGTTTATCTTCTCCAGGAGCGCAACCTGCTGGGCTATCAATGTGCTGATGATAGACAGCAGCCTCACGTCCTCCTGTGGCGGATAATTCTTCTCCAGGACGCGGTCAACGCTAAGGGAGCCTATAACCCTGCCCCCCTCTTTAATGGGCACGCAGATAAAGGCTATCTTTGATTTGTCGACATTGCTCCTTGAGCCTGTCCTGTCCAGAAACAGGGGCTCCTCATTCAGACCGGCGATGGCCATGGGGCGACCGGTCTCAATAACACGGCCCGTCACCCCCTCCCCGAGTTTGTATCGCCCCTTGGTTTTGGCGGTCGGCGATATGCCGTGGGCAACTTCGATGTGTATCTCGGATGTCTCGGTGTTTAAAAGGGATATCGTGCCTCGATTCATCCCAAGGTATTCGGACAGGAGATCCAGAACCTTATACAGGGCCTTCCTCAGATCAAGGGTTCCGTGAATAGCCTTTGTGATCTCATACAGGCATTCGATTTCACCAGGTTTGGGCAGGGGAATTTTAGATGTCATAGGCAATATCCAATAAAATTACTTCCATGAAAGGTTATTTATCTGAAAATACAAAAATGTAGCAGAATTTGCAAACTTTTTATAATGCCGAACAGATATTTCTGTTGTATATTCCTCCTTGATAATCCTCATGTCAGTGGCTATACTACTGATAAGCAGCTGGGGTATCCTTGTCCCTCCCAGCCCTGTTCGATTATCAGATGAAGTAAAACTGCGTCATATCAGCTTTCATCAACGGAATAGTGTCAAAAATAGATAAGAAATATCATAACATCATGGAAACAAAAGATCTTGACCGCATTATCGCTGAACGTACGTCCGATCTCCTAAAGAGAAACCAGGAGCTCCGGCTGGAGATTGAGAAGGCCAAGAAGATTGAATCTGCCCTGAAGAAAATCGAGAAGGGATTCCGTCTTCTGATGGAGCATACCCCTGATCTGCTTTTAATAAATAACGCCGGCGGAAAGATTATTGATGCAAACAGGATTGCCTGTGAAACGCTGGGGTACACCCGTCAAGAGTTACTGAAACTGTCAATAGCTGATATAGAAGAAAACATAATCGAACATCAGGAAAAACTTAAAAAGTCCGTGCGGGGTCTTCCTGTCACCTTCGAGGGGATGCAGAAGCGAAAAGACGGGACTATATTCCCGGTTGAAGTCCGACTGTGGATCTTCGAATCAGGGGAGGAGGAGCTGATGATTTCCCTGGTGCGCGACATTTCCGAGCGCAGGAGGGAAGAGGAAGAAAGAAAGAAGCTTGAAGGCCAGCTTAACTTTTCAAAAAAAATCCAGTCCATAGGGACTCTTGCAGGCGGGATAGCGCACAACTTCAATAACCTTCTCATGGGGATACAGGGAAATGTCTCCATCATGATGTTTGATAAAAAACCGGAGGACCGGGATTACAAGAGGCTCAACAACATTCAGACCCTGATTGATAACGGTGCAAGACTGACAAACCAGCTGATAGGATACGCAAGGGAGGGGGCCTATTATCTGAGGGCCGGCAATCTCAATCAGATCGTCAGAGAGACGCTGGACTTCTATTTTAAACAGTTAACGGGCATCTCAATACACCTTGAACTGGCTCAGGACCTTCCGTTGATAAGGATCGACAAGACCCAGATCGCCCATGTCCTGCTGGATCTCTACAGCAATTCCGTTGATGCGATGCCTGAAGGCGGCGAGCTGTTCATCAGGACTGTAAATGTGACACACAGGGATATAGGGGCTAAGGAGTATCAGCCTGTTCCGGGAGAATATGTAATGCTCTCAGTAAAAGACACAGGGACAGGCATGAGCAGAGAGGTCATGGCCAGAATCTTTGAACCCTTCTTTACTACCAAGGGCCTTGCCAGGGGAAGCGGGCTGGGTTTGGCCTCCGTATACGGGATCATAAAGGGCCATGAAGGCTATATAGAGGTTGAATCTGAGCCGGGCAGCGGCACTGCCTTCAGTATCTATCTGCCTGCAACTGCAGGGCTTAAACAGGAGGCGGAAGAGGCGCCGAAGGAATTTTTTACCGGAAGGGAGACCATACTCCTCGTGGACGATGACCGGATGGTCCTCGAGACGGGAGAGGAGATACTTGGCATGCTCGGTTATGAGGTGATACCAGCCTTAAGCGGAAGCGAGGCAATAAGGTTATACGGAGAGCATCAGGGTCGGATCGACGCGGTCCTTTTAGACATGGTAATGCCTGAAATAGGCGGGGGAGAGGTTTTTGACAGGATAAAGGAGATCAATCCCGACATCAAGGTCCTTCTTACGAGCGGATACAGCCAGGATGGAGAGGCTAATGAAATCCTTAAAAGGGGCTGCAATGGTTTTATCCAGAAGCCTTTCCACACAAGGGACCTGTCAATGAAGTTAAGGGAGATACTTGATAAAAGGTAAGCAGGCATATGGCTCATGGCTCAAGGCAAAACCGATATCAATGGTCTTAACCTTACAACCTATGCCCTGTACCTTTAAACTTTCCTGTATTATTCAAGGGAATATTTTCCCGACTCCCTGTCCGGGGGAACAGGATAATTGCCGTCAAAACATGCAAGGCAGAGTTCGTCCCTAGGGACGCATGTCGCCTGCACAAGATTGTCAATACCCAGATAACCAAGGCTGTCCAGCCCGATATAATCACGGATTTCCTCCACGCTCTGCTGAGCCGCGATCAGTTCCCCCTTGTTTGAAAAATCTATCCCGTAGTGGCACGGAAACCGGTGAGGGGGGCATGACACGAGCATATGAATCTCCTTTGCCCCGATTTCGCGAAGAGTCTTTATCCTTGTCTTTGAGGTCGTGCCCCTTATTATCGAGTCTTCAATGATCAGTACCCTTTTGCCCTTCAGGAGCTCCTTGACCGGATTGAGCTTTACCTTTACGCCGAAATCCCGCATGGACTGGGACGGCTGGATAAATGTCCTTCCGACATAATGGTTCCTGATAACTCCCATCTCAAGAGGGATGGATGACGCCTGCGCAAACCCTATTGCCGCGTAGTTGCCGGAGTCAGGAAAGGGCATGACAAGGTCCGCGTCAATGGAAAACTCCTTTGCCAGGAGTTCACCCTGCTTTTTCCTGAAGAGGTAGACATTCTGCCCGAATATATTGCTGTCAGGCCTGGCGAAATATATGAGTTCAAAGATGCAGTGGGTCTTCCTGGCCGGCATTTCAGGCCTGATGCTTCTAAGGCCGTCCCGGTTTATTATGAGGATCTCCCCGGGTTCAATGTCCCTTATGTATTCCGCCTGGATGAGGTCCAGTGCGCATGTCTCCGACGCTATGATATAACCTGAATGCAGCCTGCCCAGGCAGAGTGGCCTGAATCCGTTGGGGTCCCTCACGGCTATCATGGTGTCTTCAGTCATTATGACCAGGGAGTAGGCGCCCCTGATCCTGTTCATGACGCCGACCATTGCCTTTTCAATGCCGTTTTTCATTTCCTTTGCGGCAAGATGTAGGACTATCTCTGTGTCCATCGTGGTCTGGAATATGGACCCCTCATTTTCCAGCTCCGTCCTCAGCCTCCTTGCGTTCACCAGATTTCCGTTATGTGCTATGGCAAGGCATTTGCCGGCATACTGGACCTTGAAGGGCTGCGCATTGACAAGAAGCGATGACCCTGTTGTGGAATACCTTACATGCCCGAGGGCAATATCACCCTTGAGACTGTCAAGCACTGACTCATTGAATATATCGGGAACAAGCCCCATTGCCTTGTGACCGATAACCCTCTCGCCGTCGGAGACAATTATCCCTGCGCTTTCCTGCCCCCTGTGCTGCAGGGCGTACAGCCCGAAATAGGCAAGCTTTGCCGCCTCTTCATGATTATATACAGCGAACAGGCCGCATTCATCCTTGGGACGTTCATCTTCCAGAAGTGATAAAGTATTCTCAAGATTATCTTCATTTTTCATTTTAAATTATCCTGGCTGGCAATGGCCGTTTAGTCTTTAATATATCCCGGCCAAGCCGGAAACAAATTTCCTCCTCCTTTTAGGGGGAGGTCAGGAGGGGGTCTTTAAGGACCAAAAAGAAAACATAAACCATGAAGAGACCCCACCTTAATCCTCCCCTAAGAGGGGAGGGGGAATTAGGCAAATCCTTGAACCCTGGAACCCTCGACCCCTTGGCCCCTTAAACCATCAGCTTTAGCAGATAGCAGCTTACTTGTTATGATACTCCTGGATGGTCTTAACATCCAGCCTGCCTTCCATCAATGCCTTGATTGCCATGGCCGTGGCCTTTGCGCCGGCAATGGTCGTTGTATAGGGGATGCCGAATATAAGTGCAGTCCTGCGTATGGGGAAGGATTCGGATACCGCCTTTTTGTTATTTGTTGTATTAATCACAAGGGCTATCTCCCTGTTTTTTATCATATCAACTATGTTGGGCCTGCCTTCCCTGACTTTTTTGACCATCTCTGCGGGTATGCCCTCCCCGGAAAGGAATAATGATGTCCCTTCAGTTGCCACTATCCTGAAACCGAGTTCATGAAAGATCCTTGCCGGTTTTACAACAGCATTTCTATCTGCCTTCTTAACGCTTATAAAGACAGTGCCTCTGATGGGCAGTTCCTGGCCGGCTGCCAGCTGGGATTTGGCAAATGCCAGCCCGAAGGTGCTGCCTATGCCCATGACCTCGCCGGTGGATTTCATCTCGGGGCCAAGGATCGTATCAACCCCCGGGAAACGCGAAAAGGGAAATACCGATTCCTTGCAGGACACATGCGCCGGTATAACCTCTCTGGTATAGCCCAGGTCCTTCAGTTTCATGCCCATAATGACCTTTGTGGCAAGCTTTGCCAGCGGCACGCCTGTAGCCTTGCTTACAAAGGGAACCGTCCTTGACGCCCTCGGGTTGACCTCAAGGATATAGATAGCCCCCTTCTGGATAGCGTACTGAATATTCATCAGCCCTATGACATTAAGCTCCTTTGCAATGGCCTTTGTATTTTTTACAATCTCATCAATTAAACCCCGGCTCAATGAGATGGGCGGCAGGACGCAGGCGCTGTCGCCGGAATGGATGCCCGCTTCTTCTATATGCTCCATTATGCCTCCGATAATGGTAACCTCCCCGTCCGAAATGGCGTCCACGTCTATCTCCGTGGCATCCTCAAGAAACCGGTCAATCAGAATAGGTTTGCCCGGGGAGACCTGGACAGCCCTTTCCATGTAAAGCTTGAGGTCCTCGCTGTCATACACGATCTCCATTGCCCTTCCACCCAGGACAAAGGAGGGCCGGACAACCACGGGATATCCTATCTCATCTGCCACCTTTACTGCTTCATCTTTGTTTGTGGCTATACCGTTGGCAGGCTGTCTTATATCCAGTTTTTTCATAAGCTGCTGAAAGCGCTCCCTGTCTTCCGCGCAGTCAATGCTGTCAGGGCTGGTCCCCAGTATCCTTACACCCGCTTCCGCAAGAGGCACGGAAAGATTCAGGGGTGTCTGGCCTCCGAACTGGACAATAATGCCCTCGGGTTTTTCCTGGTCAACAATATTGAGGACATCCTCCCTGGTCAGGGGCTCAAAATAGAGCTTGTCGGATATGTCATAATCGGTGCTGACGGTCTCAGGGTTGCTGTTTATCATGATGCTCTCTATTCCCATTTCCCTGAGGGCAAAAGATGCATGGACACAGCAGTAGTCGAACTCTATCCCCTGCCCTATCCTGTTGGGGCCTCCTCCGAGGATAACCACCTTTTTCTTTTCCGTCGTCCTTATCTCGTTTTCCTGCTCATATGTCGAATAATAATAGGGTGTATATGCCTCGAATTCTGCGGCGCATGTATCAACAAGTTTGTAGACAGGCAGGATATTCATTTTCTTTCTGAGTTCCCTTATATCCTGCTCACTCTTCCGGAACAGGTTCGCAAGCTGTATGTCTGAAAACCCGTACTCCTTTACCTGTTTAAAGAAGTCCTCATCCCAGGTTTCAGGGCCTTCACCGTTTTCCGAAAGCAACCTGAGCCGCTCCTCCATCTCGTATATCTGTCTGATGTTGAAAAGGAACCACGGATCAATCATGGAAAGCTCATGTATCCTCTCGATGGATAGGCCCTGCCTGAAGGCCTGCCGTATATAAAAGATGCGCCTTGAATTGGGGTTGATAAGCCCCTCCTCTATCTCATGGATATCGCCGGTTTCTTCAAGGGCGCTGCGCGTATCCGATCCGAGGCCGTATCTTCCTATCTCCAGGGACCTCAATGCCTTCTGGAGGGCCTCCTTGAAGGTCCTTCCTATGGACATGGTCTCGCCGACGGATTTCATGGACGTCGTCAGCCTGTCCTGCGTGCCGGGGAATTTTTCAAATGTCCACCTGGGGATCTTTACGACGCAGTAATCGATGGTCGGCTCGAAGGATGCAAGCGTCTCGCGGGTTATGTCGTTAAAAATCTCATCAAGTGTGTATCCTACCGCCAGCTTGGCGGCTATCTTGGCTATGGGGAAGCCGGTGGCCTTTGATGCCAGTGCTGAACTTCTTGAGACCCTGGGGTTCATCTCGATGACGACCATCTCGCCGTTGGTCGGATGGACGGCAAACTGGATATTTGATCCGCCTGTCTCAACCCCGATTTCCCTGATGATGTCAATGGCCGCGTCCCTCATGGTCTGGTATTCCCTGTCAGTCAGGGTCTGGGCAGGGGCAACTGTTATGCTGTCGCCTGTGTGCACGCCCATGGGGTCGAAGTTCTCAATGCTGCAGATAATCACGACATTATCCCTGAAGTCCCTCATTACCTCCAGCTCATACTCCTTCCAGCCCAGCAACGACTCCTCAATGATAATCTCGGATATCATGCTTGCGTCAAGGCCGACCTTTGCCAGCTCCAGCATCTCTTCCCTGTTGTACGCGACCCCGCTTCCTATCCCGCCCAGGGTAAAACTTGCCCTGATGATAAGCGGGTAGCCGATCGTGCCTGCCACATCCTCGGCCTCCTGCATATTTCTGACAATGCCGCTGCGGGGAACCCTGAGGTTGATCCTCTCCATTGCCGCCTTGAACTGCTCCCTGTCCTCGGCCTTCCTTATTACAGGTATCGACGCGCCTATCATCTCAACGCCGAGCCTTTCAAAGATCCCTGTCTCAGCGACCATCACGGCCGTATTAAGTCCTGTCTGGCCCCCGAGGGTGGGGAGCACTGCCTGGGGCCTTTCCCTTTCAATGATTTTTGAAACTATCTCAGGAGTGATGGGTTCAATATAGGTGCGGTGGGCTGTTTCAGGGTCCGTCATGATGGTGGCAGGATTGCTGTTTATGAGGACAACCTCATAACCTTCCTCCTTCAGGGCCTTGCATGCCTGGGTACCGGAATAGTCGAATTCACAGGCCTGCCCTATTACAATCGGGCCTGATCCGATGATGAGTATCTTTTTAATGTCTGTGCGTTTCGGCAATTTTAGCTCCTGAACCTGTCCATCATGTCTGTGAACCTGTCAAACAGATAGCCCGCGTCATGGGGCCCTGGCGACGCCTCGGGATGATACTGCACTGAAAAAAGCGGCAGCCTTTTGTGATTTAGCCCTTCAACTGTCCTGTCATTGAGGTTGATATGGCTCAGCTCTACGTCCGGATCGGCAAGGGAATCCATATCAACGCAGAATCCGTGATTCTGGGATGTAATCTCGACCTTTCCAGTCAAAAGGTCCTTGACCGGTTGATTCCCGCCCCTGTGGCCGAACTTGAGCTTAAAGGTCCTCCCGCCCAGGGCCAGCCCTATAAGCTGATGCCCCAGACATATCCCGAACACGGGCCTTTTCCCGATCTGGCCTTTTATTGTGTCAACGGCATAGGTGACGGCGGCAGGATCTCCCGGTCCGTTGCTGAGGAAAAGCCCGTCAGGACCAAGCCTGTCAATTGCATCTGAAGTCGTATCCGCGGGGAGAAGAAGGATATCGCATCCCCTTTTTTCAAGGGACCTGAGTATATTGTATTTTACGCCGAAATCGATTGCCGTGACCCTGTGTCTTCTTCCGCTGTCGGGCCATTTAAAATCCTCAAGCCTCCCCTGAAGCTCCACGGGGCGGCCATCCTTCCATAACATGGGTCTCCTGCATGTGACCTCCCTTACAAGGTCGCGCCCCACCATGCCCATGGACAGCCTTGCCTTTTCAGCCAGAGAGCCGGGGTCCGGATCCAGGGTCGAGATGACTGCCTTCATGGCGCCCTGCAGCCTGATATGCCTGGTGAGCGCCCTTGTATCAATTCCTTCAATCCCCGGGATATTGTTTTCCAGCAGATAATCCATAAGGCTCATATCGGAACGCCAGTTGCTGAAGGACTGCTGATATTCCTTTATGATCAGAGCCCTTACCTGTATCCTGTCTGATTCGATGTCCTCGTCATTTATGCCGTAATTGCCAATAAGCGGATAGGTCATCGTTACCATCTGGCCGCAGTAGGAGGGGTCGGTCAGTATCTCCTGGTACCCGGTCATGCTGGTATTGAAGACCACCTCCCCGGTGGTCTCAAAAGGGCCTGTAAATGAGCGTCCCTGAAAAACGGTCCCGTCCTCGAGGACAATTAATGCCTTCATAGTGTTCCTATTATAAAAATTCATTTGACACAAAACAGCTTCGTTAATAAGATTGGGTCCGTTAAATCCCTGTTGTTGACCAGCTGCCATGGAGTAAATCCATATTAACTTAAATCCCTATCATCCGGAGGAGATGAACAATTGAAAAAAATAGAAGCCATCATCAAACCCTTTAAACTTGAAGAGGTAAAAGAGGCCATACTGAAGCTCGGGATCAGCGGCATGACCATATCCGAGGTCAAGGGCTTCGGCAGACAGAAAGGCCACAAGGAGATATACAGGGGCGCGGAATATATCGTTGACTTTCTGCCCAAGGTTAAGATCGAAGTGGCCGTCGACTCAAGTATTGTCCCGGACGTGGTAAAGGCCATAAAGGAAAACGCCTTTACCGGCCAGATAGGGGACGGCAAGATATTCATTATCCCCCTCGAGAAGGCCATCCGCATCAGGACGGGCGAAGAAGACGAAGACGCCCTCTAGGCGCCGGCACCTTTATTCACCCCACTCCTCAAGACCGGCCTCATCGCTTTTTGAGGCCTGCCTTGGTCTGACCTTTCTATAAACAATAAATGGAGACCACTCCCTGCCGTTCACCATTAAAAGGTCCTTTTTAATGGAAATGCCGAAAAGCCTTTCATTCTCCTCAAGATATGGAAGGATCAGGTCCCAGTCCTTCTCAGACAGGCTGACGATCTCCCCTCCGTTGAGCTGCCCGTCATTTATCATCTTCAACGGGTCCCTGACATAAACCGCCCCGCCGGAGGCCAGGGAAAAAAGGTTCGATCCGGGATAGGGTGTCGCCTGGGGGACAGGATTACCGTCATCATCGAATTCCATCCCGTTCAGGATGACAAACCCTCCGCCGTTCAGCGGGTCGCCTGCCATGAATGACTCCCCGAGGTAGTCCAGGGCCGTTCCGTTGATAACAACCCTGGGCCTGCCCACCGCGTTAATCAGGGGACGTCCCGCGGCGTTGCCCATCACGTATACCTCTCCGCCCTTTGCGCCGTACATGAATGTCTGGCCCGTGTGCCCGTATATGACCAGTTTTCCGGATTTCATGATCTGCCCAAGCTGGTCCTGGGTATTTCCGTGCACATTTATGGTCATGCCGTCCATGCCTGATCCGAGATAATCTCCAACGTTCCCGTAGATGTCTATCTGAACTCCGCTTGAGGCCGGGCCGAAACCGCACCCGTGAAAACGCTGCCCCCTGAGCCCGAATACAATGAATCTCCTCCACCCGCGGAAATAGGCCTCCGTCATCAGCCGGCTGTCGCAGCTGTCGCCCTCGGGCGGGAAGAGAGAGGCATTTATAACCAGCACCCTTTCGTTATAATCAGGACCCCGGAAAAACTGCCTTGTTTCCCAGTCTATTGACCTGTATGTGCCGTCCTGACCGGATTTTTCCAGGGAAGGGATATTCTGAAAGATCATCTCAATCGTCTGGTTGATCATCTGAAGGATAGAGCGCCTCTTCTTGTCATATGTCGGATATCTCCTGTCAAGCAGGCCGGTTAATGCCTGAATGGCAACGTCAAGATGCGCATCGCCTTTTGGCGCCCATCCCTTTATCTCCTTGAGGCACTGCATAATATCCGAATAGTCCCATGTGCCGATATTGCCTATTATAAAATCACAGAGTAGGTCCGGGCGCTGGAGTTCAAAATGTTCCGAGATATTGAAATATACTTTTTTCTCATCCTCCATCACATAATAGACCCTGCCCGGAAGGTACGCCGCCTGGCCGCCTGCAACCGTTATCTCTTTTCCGAATTTATCCGTGCATGTCATGCGGCGTTCGGCGGTATCGTTCCCTCCCTTCTCCAGGCTGAATATGAATGACCCTCCGTCAGTGTGGCTCCCGCCCCTGGCATTCCAGTATCGATCCGCTTTCGTGCCGATTCTCGGGTCTTCATCGGAAAGGCTTTTTAGCGTTGCGTCAATGGCCTGCTGCTCGGAGCAGATAAGCCCCACCTGTATCTGGCCGTCATGGATTGCAAAGACCTGGGGCCTCAGCATGGCGGTATCTGTGATGCCGATCAGCTGAAGCCTGTCATGCTCCGTATCGTTGCGCGCTATAATGAAAAACCACGGGCCGTCAGGAGACGCATGAACATGGGTGGCCTGGATGGCCCTGTATATCCTCCTTTTTTCCGCCGGCAGCTGATCAAAATCCCTCTCCGTCGTGGGCGCAAGGGCCTCGATGACATACTCAAGCGGATACCTGTATGTCCTGCTGTAAAGATCGAACAGAAGGGCCGAAACCTCGGTGTCCGTCAAAAATTGAGGAGAAATGTTCCTCTGCTTAAGATACTCGGTCACGGAATGATAATTGGCAAAGTCGCCGTTATGAACCAGTGCCTCATTCATGCCGATAAAGGGGTGCGCGCCGGCGGGATGCCACACCCTGCCCTTGGTCGGATAGCGCTGGTGCGCGATCCAGATATTCGCCTTGAAATCATCCAGCTTGTAGTACTGTACAACCTCCTCCGCATATCCCACGACCTTCAATATGAAGAAATTTCTTCCATGGGAGAGCACAAATGCACTCTGTTTACCGTAGGCGTCATAATAGCTCCTGTTGATCCTGATGCTGTTCTGATAAACGAACTCATCCTCCGCCTGGCGCAGGGTGAGCGCTCCCAGGTTATTCCCGGAGATAAAATCCTTCAGGACCTCGGGCTTGACCCGCACAAAATACCGCCAGACATCAGGGGGGCGCACCAGCATCCCGTGTATATCCCGGTAATCGTCAATATGGGGGATATCCTCTGACAGGTCCACGTTGAAAAACGGCCTTATATACTTTTCTTCAAGTTCCCTGATGACGCCCGGTTCAAGGACTGCTATCTGCAGGATGTAATCCTCTTCAAGGGCCTCTTTTGATACCCCCAGCATCCTGTGGTCGAAGCCCATGGCAGCTATGCCGCCGCCCCGGCCGTTGCCCCGGTTGTGCATCTGTTTTGAAGGTTCATATATATGTTTTCCCCTGACAGGTACGCTGCACGCGAACCCTGTGACACCGCACCCGCCTTCAGCCTCTGTGTGGTAGACCTCCCTTTGGGGAATACCCTGCATCAGGGGTTTTCTTGATTCTATAATATTATTGATAATCATATCTTTGATCATGGTTTTATTTTACGGTCCTTCTCGGAAATTATTCTTACCTTGCGCCTTAAACCCCGCGCCCTACGCCTTACTGACATAGTCGAGGTGGACCAGGCAGTCCGTGCGTCCAACCAGCTCCTTCAGGCTCCTTATGCCCAGTTTTTTCAGTATGCGGATAATCTCCATGCGCCATGCCAGGAACATGTTTGTTATCCTTCGGGTACCCCACTCCACATCTATTAGCTTAGCCAGCTCCGCGTCCGTTGTTGCTATCCCTCTTGCGCATCCCCGGCCGCTCTCGCACTTGTTGCACCGCACGCACTCCAGCGCGACCATGTCCGCGGTCCCCGTGCAGATGGCGTCAGCGCCCATGGCTATGACCTTTATAAAGTCATGGGGGCTCCTTATGCCTCCGCTCGCGACAACCGTAACCTTATCCCTCACGCCTTCCTTTGTTAAAAACTGATGGACCCTGGGCACTGCGTATTCAATCGGCATGGCAATATTCTTCTTGGCTATCTCGGGCGCGGCGCCTGTGCCGCCGTAGCTGCCGTCCAGGTGTATTATGTGAGCCCCGGCGTAATAGCTCCCGATCGCAACCATATCCACGTCCGTGGGCGTGGAGACCTTGACCGAGACAAGCGCCTTGGGATTCATTGACTTTATCCAGTCCACGTGTTTCTTGTGGTCCTCAACTGAATAAACGCTGTGGAATGGAAAGGGCGAAAAAAGAGGATAGCCCACAACCGCCTCGCGCATTCTGGCAACGCCCGGCGTGACCTTGTCGCCAAGTAGATGGCCTCCAAGACCGGGCTTGGCGCCCTGGGCATATTTAAACTCTACTATCTTGACCCTCTGTATGGTCTCTTCCCTTACTCCAAAAAGGCCGGTGGCCACCTGTGTAATCACATTATCATCATAGGGCTTGAGTTCGTCAGGATAGCCTCCCTCTCCTGTACAGCAGAAGGTCCCGAGGGCCTTGGCAGCCCTCATCCTGCTCAGCATTGTTGATATGCTTACAGAACCGTAGGACATCCCTCCCCCGTAGAAAGGCACCTCTATCCTTACCCTGTGGGCATTGTCGCCCCTCCTGTTCAGATCAACACCGATATCAATATCCTCATCGTCAGGGACGGGCTGCCGGGCCTTCTTGAAGACTATCCTCAGCTTATCGAACCCTCCGCCTGACCTGCCGGTCTTGTATTCAAGGCCCTTCGGCGGGACCCTTCCGAACTCCGCCTCATACCAGGTGCTCACAAGGAGATCAGCCGGCCACCTGTAGTCGCCGAGCACTTCAAAGGTCGGATTCCTCGTTATTGAAAGCGCATTGACGGGACATGCCCTGTGGCATGGCTCGGGGCAGTCATCGCCTATGCACAGGTAATGATTCATGACATAGACCTTGCCCCTCTTCAGGACATGAACGCCGAAGGGGCATACCTCAACGCATTTTCCGCAGGAGGTACAGTCGTTATTCCTGTTAAGCCTGTATTTTCCTATAGGGTTTCTGAATCGAGACCTTGCCGGAACGACTTCAGGCATTTCAAATTTCTTATGGTTACTCAAGTTCAAGGCCCTCCTCCAGTTTGTCCATTGCGCCGAATATCTCACGGTCAAGCTCCTCAAAAAACATGGCTCTTCCTGCCTCACCGCGCAGGCGGCGGCACTCCCTTATGCCCATGGCGCCCATTATCTCCAGGAGCTGGTTATGCCATGCGCCCATGATGTTGACTGTCCGTGCGGAAACCCACTTCGGTGGGGCCTTTTCTATTTCAACAGGGCATGAGAGCCCCTTCTGACATCTATGGCACATCCTGCACTCAAGGGCGATCAGGATCGGGAAATCAATAAACACCCCGTCCACTCCGCAGATCAATGCCTTTGCGACATGTTCCGCCATGGCGATTCCTCCGCCGGCAAGGAGCGTGACATTGTTGCGGATGCCTTCCCTGACCAGGGCCTGATGTATTGCCCTTATATCATCCTTGGCAAATCGCGACTGATCATCGGCGCTCCTGCCGTGGAAGGTCCCCTCAAGGTTGAATATTGAACAGCCCATGCGGATAAGGCCCAAAATCTCTTCCTGTGAATCCTTTGTCAGGGGAATACTGACCGCAACCAGGGCATCGGGATAACTGTTTCTGACCTTGTCAATTAACTTTTTATTGCTTTTATCCCCTATGACCTTAACCATCCGGATTTCATCACCCAGCCGCGTAATTCTGTCTTCCGCCCTGTATACGGGAACAAGATTTGATTTGTATTCTTCCAGGTCTCCTTTTATCATCCCGGAAGGAAGGGCCAGCAGTATGCCCAGATGCCGGGCAGCCATGGCCCATCCCTTAATGGTCTCTCCGCTTATGGAGCCGAAGGAAGGAAGCCTGAATATGATCGGAAGAGGGATATCAAGCAAACCTGGCTCATCGCACGCAAGATCTCCGCTGTCGGTAAACATCAGATGTTCCGGGACGCTTCCTATGTCGATTGAGGTGCTGATATATTCACGGCCGTGTATACCATCCCTCGTAGGCCGGACGATCTCCGACATGTCCGTCCACATGGAATCAAAGCCGGGCCCGGTGAACGGGCCGGGATAACCGGCGCCTGATACCGGTATCTTTCCGGTCTGCGCCTGGTACCAAAGCCTTGCTATGATGTCCGGAGTCCAGTGGATGTCGCCCATGGCCTTGAATTCCGGGTTCGAGGATTTGTGTATAAGCTCCCTGGGGCAGCTCTGGACGCACCTGTAGCAGTTCATGCATTGATTATCAATGGAATCGATCATCTGCTGCGGGTCCAGCCCCCTGTTGTCATATACCCCATAAACGCACTGCTTCTTGACGCATACAGCACACTTGAGGCACCCCTCTTCCCAGGCAATAATCCCTGATTTAGTCAGGGCCTTAAACCTGTCCGGGACCTCCCTGGTATGTATTACATATTTAGATGGCATAATTAATACTAAGCTCTCTACTTAAGAAACTACCTTGCTTTTAGATTTAAAATTAATCTATTATCGTTATGATACCGTTGTCATCAGGGGGAAAGGCTTCCAGGTGACAGCAATTGAATTTTATTACCCTGTACCTTGCGCCCTGTGCCCTGCGCCTACACTATCGGTCTCGGCAGCAGGCCTGCCCTTTCGGCGATCTCTCCGACAGCCTCTTCCCACTCAATAGCCATGATATGTACGCCCTTGACGCCCTTAATGGCCTTAAGCCTCTCGATAGTCTCAACGCAGATCCTGATGCCCTCCTCCTTCCAGTTCTCCTTGGAGACGCCCTGCATCCTTTTGATCAGTTCATCGGGCACATCCATGCCTGCTACATTATTCTTCATGTATTTTGCCATGCCCGGAGATTTCAGGGGCGTTACCCCGCCAAGGATATAGCACTTCCCGTCCAATCCCCTGTCCCTTACCATCTCCATCCATTTTTCAAACCGGTCCAGGTTGTATATGCACTGGGTCTGTATAAAATCCGCGCCTGCGGCAACCTTCTTTCCCAGTCGAACCACCCTGAATGCCAGCGGATCTGCAAAGGGATTTGCCGCAGCCCCTATAAACATGTCCGGCGCCTTGGTAAGTGCCTCGCCTCCGACGATCTTCGCCCCGTCCCTCATATCCTTTACAGCCTTTAAAAACTGTATGGAGTCCAGGTCAAAGACCCCGACCGCCTGGGGCTGGTTGCCGAATCTCATGTGATCGCCTGAGAGGCAGACTACATTCCGGATTCCTATGGCCGAGGCGCCAAGTATATCCGACTGAAGCGCTATCCTGTTCCTGTCTCTTACCACCATCTGCAGAATCGGGTCCATGCCCAATGATTTTATAATGCTGCATGCAGCCATGCTGGACATACGGACTATGGCCGTCTGATTGTCTGTTACATTTACTGAATCCACCTTGCCTTTTAATAACCCGGCCTTTTTTATTACAGCCTCAGGGTCTGCGCCTTTCGGGGGGCCGCACTCTGCTGTTACAGCGAATTTTCCGCCTTCAAGCACCTTTTTCAATACGCTGATGTCTGTCACCTCTTTTGATCCTCCCTTATAATTTTCCTTGGCCCGCTCCCGTGTTTTTTTGACCAGTCCTTTGGCGGGTATATCATTTCAAGTCTATCGAGGGCGTTAAAGGCCGACAGTTTGTCTATAATAGCCTGCCAGGCGCACGGAACATCGGGATCAACCTCACATTTGCCGTCCCTTGATCCTCCGCAAGGGCCGTTCAGGAGTTGTTTTGAACAGCGTGCGAGCGGACATACCCCGCCGAAAAAATACAGCATGCAGTCGCCGCACCCCAGACAGTTTTCAACCCACAGCCCCTGGTCACGGGTCTCTCCCAGGAATTCCGTGTTCAGGGCAGGAATAACAGGCACTTCCTTGTACATCTCTGCAACAGCCTGAACGCCGGCCCCGCACCCGAGGGACAGTATTGCGTCATAGTCCTTGATTACATCATCCAGCTGGACCACGAAATCCTTTACACATTGTCTGTCCAGGGTCTTTTCATGGATAACCTTTTCATCCCCTGACATCCTGCAGGCCATGCGAAGAGCCGAGGCCAGTGCCCCTGTCTCCTTTTCTCCTCCTGCCGCGCACTCTGCGACGCATGAAGCACACCCTACAGTAAGTATCCTTTTATAAGGGGCGATCATTTCCCTGATCTCATCCATGGGTTTTTGTTCCGCCGTAATCATTTTTTCTCTCCAATAATCTTATTATTTAACAATATGTTATATGGTATGAGGTAATTTCAAAACTCAAAAAAGCATCAATTGTCATTTCGACCAAAGGGAGAAATCTCTTAATATCAATACCTTTTAGATTCCTCACTTCGTTCGGAATGACAAGCGGAGGACTTTTGAAATTACCTCGGTATCTTTTAAAAAACCGGTTAATCTTTTTCTTTGCCTGAGCCCGCTTGCCGCGCCGAAGTCCTGCCTTTTCGGACGAAGGCGGGTGCGCCTCCCTGCCGCGCCGAAGCTTTTAGCGAAGGCGGGTGTGCCTTCTTTCCATGCACCGGTGAAGGGGTGAAGCTCATTGCCCCTTCCATAATCTTACAGGAAAGAGCCTCCAGGCCTAAATGTTCTTTACCGGCAGCAGGCGTAATCAGGTTCAGACGTTCCTTTTCAAGGCCTATGCCTTCGATTATTGATCTGGCCTTTTCAATCCTCTTCTTAACCCTTTTATTCCCTTCAAGATATCTGCACGCGCCTTCGGGACAGGTAATGACATAAACCGAATCGGCAAATTCCTCCAGCGCCCTCAGCAGATGAACAACATCAATCCTTCCGCTGCATGGCATGGGAAACAGCCTTATGGATTTGCCGTACCTTTCCTCAAGAGACTGTCTCACTTCTTCTCCGCTTTCAGGCACATTCTGGCAATAAAATATTGCAAGGGTTCGCTCAGGTTCTTTTTTCATTTAAGGAAAACACCTTTCTACTGTTTCAGCTCCCGGGGTTTCTGTTCATATATTCCACGACGACAATCTACCACGTCACAGATATGTCTGTTAATTTTAAACTTATTTTAATATCCCGTAAATAATTTTCTCGGGAGATATGAACAGATTTTCCAGGGCATCAGAAATCTGTTGTTTTAATAAACACTGCAAAAATATAAAAGGCGTCTGACTTCCTTTGGGAAGCCCGACGCCTTTGTCGATATTAAATTTTGCACACGCCTTTGTGTAACTTTTACAAATATATTATCAACAGACGGCCGGATGTCAAGTATTAAAATCAGATATATTGTTTTTTTCAGGATTTTTCCATGCTGATCACATTCTGATCCCGTGAACGGCATATAAAAGGGATTATCAGTTCCGCCCTGAAACATGATCAATAACCCTGACAGGCCCTGGAGGATGTGCGTCCCCGCCCCCGCCCCCGTCATTTTCTATAAAATGGTGATGCACCAGCATGGTGGAAATGATGGCCACCATACGCATATTGTCCGTGTTGCTCATCTTCAGCCCCCTGACACGGCGGCATTTTTCAGTGAAACGGACAGCGGCATCAGGGGAGAATACTGCAGCCTCCTTGAGATTTTTCTCACTCAGCAAATCATCCACCCAGCCCCGGCTGCCTGCATTGAAAAAACTCCCCGCGTCGGGGGCCCTGTAGGGCTGCTTGGGTCTTTGCAGTATCGGCTGAGGAACCAGATCTGCAAAGGAGATCTTCAACAGATGCTTTTCATCAAGTGCGAGAAGCTTATGCCTTGAAGGAAGCTGATTCGCAAATTCCACGAAACGGTAATCCAGGAAAGGAAACCGGCCTTCCACCGAGTTGGCCATCAGCATCCTGTCCCCCTGCGCTGAAAGAATATACCCGGAAAGCAGTGTTACCATCTCCAGCCATTGGGCCCTGCAGACCGGGTCCCATTCCTGATGGCCGTCAGGCAGGCCGGCCAGCAGTTCCTGCTCCACATCAATCTCTTCCATCTCTTTTCGAAAATCATCGCCCAGGAGCTGACGGATGGCGGATGTAGTGTTCCACCTCGGCCTGTGGGATAGGCCAGGGTCTGAAGGGTCAAGGTCTCTTCCAAAGAAAGATCTTGCAAATGCAGGGACTTTGCCTGGTGTCCTTAACATCCATGGATAAAGATTAAACAGGATATTTGTCCTTTTGATAGATGCACGGTCACGGGCCATAAAAAGCCGTACCTTTGCCTCCCGGAATATATCATAACCGGCCATTACTTCATCAGCTCCCTCTCCGGTGACAACGACCTTGAATCCGGACTCGCGCACCAGCTTTGAAAGGAGGTACAGGGGCGCAGGAGCGGTTCGCAGTATCGGGCGCTCGGCATGCCATATGACATCCGGGAAAACCCTCCCGATGTCTTCATTGGACACCTTTAAATCCCGGTGATCCGCTCCCAGCCGCTTGACCATTTCACGCTGGAACCGGCCTTCGTCAAATTCCTTGTCAACAAACCTGATAGAATAGGTCTTAAGCGGAGATTCGGTATAGTTTGAAACTATGGATGATGTAATGGATGAATCAATGCCCCCTGACAGGTAGGCGCCTACAGGGACGTCGCTCCTGGTAAAGCGGAGACGGGAGGAATCGATAAGGAGTTCCCTCAGATGTTCGGCATTTATTGACTCGCTCTGACCGGCTTCATCGCCTGCCCGCGGGAACCATATCGACCAGTATGGGCGCGATTCAAAACAGCCGTTTTTTAAAATGCCATAGTGGCCCGGCCGCAGTTCATGAACTCCCCTGAATGCCGTTCTTGGCGCAACAGGGCTCCAGAATGAAAATATCTCTGCAATCCCAGCCGGATCGAGCGATCGCGAAACCTCCTGATCCGCAAAGATAGCCTTGATCTCAGAGGCGAAAAGCATTTTATTGTTGCAGAATGTATAGTAAAGAGGCCGGATCCCAAGGCGGTCCCGGGAAAAGATGACCTTCCTTTCCCTGGAATCCCAGATTGCCAGGGCCCACTGGCCGTTAAAGCGTTCAAAGCAGGCGGTTCCCCACTGCTCATAGGCGTGAATGATTATCTCCGTGTCGCTCCTGGTGCGCAGCCGGTGGCCGCAGCCCAGTAGTTCCTCTCCGAGTTCAATATAGTTGAAGATCTCACCGTTAAAGGTGATCCACAGGGTGCCGTCTTCATTGCACAGGGGCTGGGCGCCCATCTCCAGATCTATGATTGATAGCCGCGTGTGTCCCAGCCCCACCCGGTCATCGCGGTAATAGCCGCTGGAATCAGGGCCTCGGTGGCGAAGCCTGCCCATCATCTTCATGAGGAGATTCTCGTCAGGCGGCTGACCGCTGCCCAGGTTGACTATACCGCAGATCCCGCACATTATATGACCTCAAGCCTTTTAATGATAAATTTTGCCATCGAGGCAGGGGTCCCGAGATTTTCCTCACATATCTCGTCATCGATCAGGCGAAGGCCGAATACGTCTTCGACAAACAGGGCTGCCTCCAGAAGCTTCGCCTCATCGCTGCCTGCTCCCGGCCTTATTCCGCTGAATTCGCTGATCCTGTCATAGATATCCTGTGGCCGCACTTTATCCCCCTGGTTTACCTTTTTAAGGGATTCAGTGCAAGATCAGTGCCCGAGCCCTGCACAGGATTTCATAAGCATAAACGGCAAGTTACAAAGGTAGACCCTGAAGTGGGTTATTGAGGAAATACAGAATTGTAAAATCCGGGGAATAAATAAAACATAATTGTATGATCCGGCCCGGACCGGCATGGCCGATCCGGATCCGGTTTGATTTGCCTAAGCTGTGCTACAGCAGAAATATGTTATTCTTCTTGCACTGTTCAATTATGGCAGCCATTCAGGGGCTTTCTTCTTCCATATGAAACAAGCATAACTTGACCATTCGTATTCTTCCGGGCGTTCCACTATATTGGCTCTTACAGGATTCAAATGATTATATCGCGACAGGTCTTTTGCGTATTCATCAGCTTCAACATCTGTGACTATTATTGTTTGGGTGTTCTCTCCCTCTTCAAGAGGCACATCATTGGCTACAAAATAATCGCCGTCCACGAGGGCTGTAACGCCATTCACAGTAACGCCAAATTCACCGGTCTAATTAAGGACAGCCCCTTCACCAAGAAGACTGGGAGTGCATACCGTACTCCCGCTTGCCGGGGAGTTGATTATAACATTAGAAGGATTAACAGTAACAGATATTTCCGCGCTGATGCTCCCGCCAGGGCCTGTTGCCGTAATTGTGTAGGTAGTTGTCGATGACGGCAAAACTGTAACAGTTCCGCTTGTATCAACGGTTCCGATTCCCGGCTCAATTGTGCATGATGTGGCATACTGAGAAGACCAGGTCAAGATAGATGAACCGCCGGAGTTAATGGTCTGAGGCTCTGCGGTCAGCGTTACAGTCGGAACCGGATATGTTACAGTGATTGTGACTGATGCAGTCGCTGTTCCACCCGATCCTGTCGCGGTTATAGCGTAGGTTGTAGTTGCCGTCGGAGTAACAGTAACCGATCCGTTTATATCCAAGTTGAAAAATATAGGCTACCCCTGATTGAATGCCTGAGCTGTTTGTTCCATGATAATAACAGTTGGAAGGATAAACCTATTTACACAGATACACAGGCTAAAGGTCTTCCGCTTTCAGCATGCCTATCTGTGCAGTATGAATGAAAACATTGAGATTATTCAAAAGCCAAGTTCAACAAGCATCCTGGTCTTTGTATTTCCCTTCTTTACTGTTATGTATCCTTTTTCAATCTCAACCACCAGCGATTCATCAATGCTTATTACATCATTAAGAGAGATTTCTTTCTGATTGCCGTCGCCATCAACGATTACTGCCGTGCCTCCCTCCTTGTTGGTCTCAAGCACTCTGATCTCATTCAACAGCTCGTCCGGAAAAATAATGTCTTGAGCATTTGCTTGAGACGTCATAATCATCATTAAAAAACTAACAAATAATGTCCTTATCATTTTATCCTCCTATGGAGTTATGGTTGTTGCGGCAACAGGATCGCCAGTCATCTCCGGCCATGGGGCTGTTGATATTTCGGTGTTATCAGGGAAATAAAAGACATGGCCGTGAAATACATGCTGAATTACACCTCTGAAGGAGCTTACATTTGTATTATGAAATTCAATATCAGATATCATCTGGTTAATCACCCCTGAGGATATTTGAAAATAATTATTGTAAGATACAAAAGGACTGGTCCACTCGCGATGAATCAACATATTGAGTCCCTCAGTATCAGAAATAAGAATTAACCTTCCATAGGTTCCAGGCGCCAATGAATTAAAGGTAACATTATAATAGGTCGGCGTTGTATTGGAAGAATAAAAGGCTATTTTAGTATTTATGTTATGGGGATCAATCACTGAATATATTTCCCCTTCCTCAGCTCTAGCCGTAAGCGTCTCATCCCCTCTAATCTCATCCGCGGTTCTCAATACATGGTCGAGATATACCCTGTCGTCATTATTGGATTCTGTATAATGCATGGGTTCATTCAGGTCTTTCATACCAACCGCAATTGCATTATCTGTTTCATTTCCTAAGGTTCCTTTAAAAATAACCTGTAGATATAGGTCAGTAATGCCTGCTGGTATTGGATTCCCCGAGAAGTCGAAGGTAAATTCAGTAGCCGAAGATGAATCAAGGGAGCTTATTTCTATAGGTATTGACAGGGAATAGGAAAACTCATCTTCCCTGTCCCAAGAATATGGCGGATCAGATGAAAGGTCTTCTTCGTAATCTGTCCTCTTCTTATACTTGGCCACAGCGATAAGGGTTCCGCTTCCCATGGTTTCATAAATCGTATTTCCATTAAGATCTGTCCCTTGGGAAGTGTTATTCCTCAGATTTGCCTTGATATATGTAAATTGCTGGGGAAAAACACTGCCGTCTATAAGAGAATATGTGCCTGCTTCAGGCGCCGATATCTCTATCTTGCCGCGGAAGAAATATTTCAATAACTGTGATGAATAGCCTATTGCGCGAGGGATAAGAAGTTCAGCGTAATCTCTATGACAATTATCATCCAATATTACAGGGATTTGATTATTTTCCCCTTCTGGGACAAAAATATATCGCAGTATGCCCAAGGCCCCACCTACTCTAACTAAATGTTTTACCTTTTGTCCGGTTCCGTTGCTTTCCAAATAGAACTTGCCATCTTCTTTATATCCTATACATTCAGAAAATTTAGGATAAGGATACGAATACATTGTATCACGAGTATAGAAATTCGCATTGGAATACTCGGAAAGACCGATTTCAGACTTGAGCGTTTCAGAAGGGTCGGGATATTCACCCCAGTACATATTCATATCAACAAGATTGGCAATAGTAATAGGCGCATTATAATTTATGCTATACATCTTGGAGTAATCAAAAAATATAGGGCTTATATTATCGTCAATAGTAAAATAATTGTTAACCCATTGCTCATAATCATCATACAATTTACCAGCGAATGGATGAGGATCAAGTCTGGTATGCTGGGGAACTGATGCATCCTGAATCAAATGCATGAGTTGTCCCAGGCCGCGAAATGTTTTTGCAAAATTATCATCTCTTGTTGTTTTATCAGTAGCTGTTAGGGCGCTATAAAAATATCCCCTTACATCAAACCATGAATATGGGGCTTTCCACCCCCCTAACGCGTTAAACCATTGATGTGCTTGTTCTCCTGCAGGCAATTGAGACCACTCGATCAATGAATGATTATCTATTAAATAATGTAATCCTTCATTATGAATAGGGTTGTGGAAATGATTTAGAGATCTAAATATTGGTGAATCTTCCATTTCACCACCTTCGCGCAACCATCGCCAAATTTTATATGAATTAATAGACTCTTGTATCCCGCTTTGAAACCCCATAGTATTTATTAAATACTCGTTTAAGGATACTCCATCAAGAGTATGGTAAGCGATATATTCGTTAATATCCGCATGAGTCGGTCCCAACAATGCATGGCAAGGTGTAATGCTATTTAATAAAAAGATACATACAAAAATTGTTGAAAATATGATTTTCTTTATCATTATAATTACCTCCCAAAAGGACCTACGATACCCAATCCAAATCTTTTTAATTCTTCATTTACAGCATTTAATAAAAGAGGTGTTTTATCCTCTTCATTGCTCATCGCACTTGTCGCCCTGATTCGTTCCTCTCTTGTCTCTAATTTTGACAACTCAACTACCCCAAATGTAATTGTGACAATTTCACTTCCCGTATCCATTTCTCCTTTTGTATCCATTTCATGAGAAAATAGATACTCCGGGCCGCATTCAGCTCTGGGAAAGTAAGAGCCTGAGCCACAATATTTAAAGGGATAAATGCGACTGTTTGTAGGATAGCTCTCATAACCTGCTTTGTAGATAACAAAGTCAGATAACCACTCGAAGGAATTAGGGCTCATCAGGGTAGTATAAGACGGAATCACGAATTCTCCATTTTTATCGGTCAATGCCTCCTTGGCGTGTATAAACCTTGGATTGCCTCCGGCAGGGCCACTGATATGCGGAAAGACATAATACAACACGGCAATAACCACACCTTCAATCGGCTCCTTTGTTTCGGCATCTATTATCCGGCCTCTGTATTCGGGCTTATGAAATATTAGCCACCCAGCAAAACATGGAGCAGCAAAACAAATGCTTAAAAATATAGCGATAATTACTGACAGCATTCTCTTTTTCATGATCACATTCCTTTCTTTGCCAACTTTGTTAGAAAAATAAAATACGCCAAATCCCATCAGTATCTTTTACAAAACGGATGAGTAAGTTGTAGTATTCACCTTCATACTCTATATCCACAGAATAATCCGCTTTACCGTCTGTAATATTATCCAATTCAATATCCTGAAGAATTATTGAAAGTTCAGATAGATGGTCACTTAATAGATTAAAATTATACTCATATAGATCTCTGGCATCCATTGCAATATATTCCAAGGCAGCGTCGATATCGCCATCAACTAAGGCAGTCTTCATATTGTTATATTTTGACTTCAACAAGGCATCAAGCACAGCCTGATCCATTACCAGCACCGCAATTATATCTTCATAAACCACGCCTTCATATTCGACTTCAGCAGTCAGGAAATATAGCCCAGGTGTTGTAATAGTTAACAGATATTCATTGTTATTTTCAGTATCCGCTAATCCCACTTCACCCGGTCCTGTATAGGCAATCACGGGTGCCGACTGAATAGTAAAGGTGCCGTCAATTTTTAAGGTAGTCTCAAAGGGCGCTACTCCTGACTCCTCATCAACGGACAGTGCAATATAGGCGCCCGGCGGCTGATAATTAACGATTATTGTTGATGTTGTTGTATTCCCATCAGCATCTGTGACTATTATCGTTATGGTGTTCTCTCCTGCTTCAAGAAACATATAATTAGCCACGAAATAGTCCCCATCCACAAGGGCTGTAAAGCCATTCACGGTAACGCCAAATTCACCTGTTTGATTAAGGACTGAGCCTTCAACCATAATACTCGGATCATATACCGTGCTGCCGATTATGGGGGAATTGACTATAATATTGGAAGGATTAACCGTAACAGTTATCTCCTTGGTTGCGCTTCCTCCTGTGCCGGTTGCAGTTATCGTGTATGTGGTCGTTGTTGCCGGTGAAACTGTAACAGATCCGCTTACATCGACAGCGCCAATATTAGGTTCGATTGTGCACGATGTGGCATATTGGGAGGACCAGGTTAACACTGATGAACTGCCGCTGGTTATGATCTGTGGTTCGGCGGTCAGAGACACGGTTGGGACAGGATATGCTACAGTGATTGTAGCCGATGCAGTCGCAGTCCCGCCCGGCCCTGTTGCAGTGATGGTGTAGGTTGTGGTTGCCGACGGCGTTATGGTAACTGATCCATTCACATCCACATTGCCTACGCCGTTATCTATCACGCATGAAGTAGCGTCTGATGTGCCCCATGACAATACACATGAATCGCCTATGACAACCGATGTAGAATCACTGGTCATGCTCACTGTCGGAAGCGGGTACACTTGATCCACAGTGATTGTCACCTGATCCGTTACAGTCATTCCATGGCCTGTTGCAGTTATTGTATATGTAGTTGTTTCAGCAGGCGATACTGTGATCGAACCGGACGGGTCAACCGTACCTATATCCGGCTCAATGGTGCGGGATTCTGCATTCGATGACGACCATGTAAGGGTTGTCGATGCACCCGACAGAATAGTTTCAGGCGCAGCGCTTATGTCAACAGCTGCCAGGGGATAGAAATAGACAGCTCCTGATGCATCCCCAGCATCATCATCTCCATAATCGCCCACAAGGGCGTAATCCTCACTCATCGCCACTGAATCCCCAAAGACAACCGTATCAGTACCTGGTGTAATCTCTTTCTGCTCTAACCAGTCGGTCCCGTCACTCTGATATATTATCACCCTCTGATCCCCGCCGGCAATGATTCGATTGGAGATTATACCCACTGCGCGGCCGAATCTTCCACTGCTGCCTGCCTCGGGATCAGTAATCTTGACCTGTTCCGCCCAGGTTTCTCCGTCTCTTTTGTATATATATACAGCTCCGAAATTGGTATAGCCGGAATTATCATTATAAGGCGACCCCACAACAGCATAATCACCGTCGATTGCCGTATAGGAACCGAAGTATTCATTGGCAGTCAAATCATCGGGAGTCAATTTTGCCTGCTGAGTCCATGTATCCCCTTCCCTCTTAAAAATATACGCAGCGCCTGAGGTTGATAGTCCATCGTTATCAACTTCCCTCGCGCCTATAATCGCGTAATCGTTGCTGAGCGCGACCGAACACCCGAAAAAATCATAACTCTGGCCGTCATCGGCGAAAAGTTTAGTCTGTTCGATCCATGCTGTTCCTTCCCGCTTAAAGACATAGGCAGCTCCTGTATAATATGGATAGATGTTATCGTCACCCCTTTTTGCCCCAATGATCGCATAGTCGCCGCTTATAGACACTGAACATCCAAAATACTCTATATCGTCGGCTTCAAATTGTGCCTGTTCAATCCATGTATCACCCTGCCGTTTAAATATGCAGGCTATCCCTGACAGCAAACCGGCGCTATTATGTGCATTTTCAACACCGACAATAGCAAAATCTCCGTTTATTGCTACGGCTTTTTCGCAATCAACCGGACCTTCTGCATCTTCAATTATCAACCTTGCCTGCTGAACCCATACGGACCCATCCTGTTTAAATATATAAGCAGAGTCCACTGAATCACTGATGATAGCGTAATCCCCGCTCATTGCTACGGAATAGCCGAACCCGGCATAATTTAAAGGATTATTGCCGCTGACCTTTAATCCATCTGCAATGGAATGAAGTATATTGACAGGTCCGCCGCTATAGTCGACTACAGGAGTGTTAACGCCATCATCTATCACTGCATAGACATAATAGGCGCCTTCCGGCATACTGCCGGTGTCCCAGGCATAACTGTCATTTTCGTCTCCATCCGGCGTTTCATTAATTCCTGAAATAATAAGGGTACCGTCTTCGCCGCTGTCATCCGTATCATAATAAAGAGATATAACAGCATCAACGTTCGGTCCTTTATCGATCCATTTTATTTTGCAGCTCAGGTCGGTATATTCATTTACACCATCAGGGTATGTCATTTCAATCGAAACAGGTCCGTTGACTGTTATCGGAATATTATAAACACTTTCACCGCATGGGCCTGTAGCTGTTAGCACATATGTTATTGAATCCTCCGGTAAAACAGAAACGATTCCGCTTGCATCAACCTGCCCCACATCAGGCTGAATCAAACAGAAATTCGTATATTTGCCGTTCCAGGCAATTACAGCGGATTCCCCCAGTTCGATAGTATCGGGGTCAATATTTACAATAACAATCGGCTTATAGCATATAACATTAACGGTCACGCTTGCAGTTGTAGAGCCGCCTGAATTATTCGCTGTTACAGTATATATGGTATCCTCGGTTGGGGAAACCATGACAGATCCTGAATTGGATACGGCCCCGATGTCGGGATAAATAGTGCATGACATGCTGTTGGTTGCACTCCAGGAAATAATTGTGGAATCCGTATAACCGATGGTCGATGGCGATGCAAATATTTCTACATATGGCAGGACTGCCGGGTCAACCACAGTTACAGTAACGCTTTCCGAGACAATCCCGTCTGCTCCTATCGCCGTGATCACATAGGTTGTAGTTTCCGATGGTGATATAATAATTGACCCATAGGGGCTGACTGATCCAATATCAGGAGAAATAACACAGGAATCCGCAAGAACTGAAGTCCATGAAAGAACTGTTGACCCTCCCTTTTCAATGATATCAGGCGCAGCGCTTCCCCGCACAGCCAGATACATAGGATAGATATAGGCCGAACCTGAACTTGCCCCGTTATCATCATCTCCTGTGGATCCTATAATTGCATAACCATCATTTAAACACAACGAGCTGCCAAAAGAATCATTAGCCTCCGGATCAGGCGCAATTAATTTGGATTTTACGGTCCAGGAAGTTATTGCACCGTTGTCATCTAATTCACCTTTATATACATATGCTGCGCCTGCATTACTGTTACCATCATCATCTCCTGTTGCCCCTGCAATAATATATTTCCCTTTTATGCAAACGGAATAACCGAACTTATCAGATGCTCCAATATCCTCCGGTTCAAGCATCCTATCTTCAAACCATATTGAATCCGAAAACCCGGCAATAAAGGAAGCCCCCGAATCTTTGAGGTTATAAAGCAGGCTGTCATAGCCGTAATCGCCAATTACTGCATAATCACCATCAATTGATACTGAACTGCCGAAATTGGAAGAAGAGCCTCCTCCAGATAGGGTTGATTGTTCAATCCACTCTGAACCGTTATATTCAAAGATATATGCTGAGTATCGGGATGCTCCGACTATAACAGTATTATCTCCTTTAATTCCAACCGAAGTACCGAAAGATCCCAAATAACGCGGATTACTTGGATAGATTTTACTTTGAAATATCCAGTCCGAGCCATTTCGCTTATAAATATAAGCGGCGCCTGAACTTTGGTCATATTCACTATCTCCTGGAGCGCCGACAATCAACAGGTCGCCTCTTATGCACACTGCAGCCCCAAAGATTTGCTCATTAACTCCATCATCCGTTGCTATCCTGGCCTGCTGAATCCATGATTCACCATCTTTTTTAAAAATATATACTGCGCCAGCGTAGCTGCCTGCAGACGTGTCGGCATATCGGGCGCCCACAGCCGCGTAATAACCGGATATGGATACTGAGCAACCAAACATATCTGAATCCTGTGCGTCATCGGCCGTAAGCTTGATCTGTTGAATCCATGATTCATCTTCCTGCTTAAATATATATGCCGCCCCTGAATCATAACCTCCATCGTCATCCCAGCTTGCTCCCACAATTGCATAACCGTTATCCAACGCGACTGAGTTTCCAAAATAATCATAACTCTGTCCATCGTCAGCCTTTATTTTGAAAGCAGATGAGATGCTGTGATCAATGGTTATTGGGCCGTCACTGTATTCTATCACCGGATTATGATAACCGTCATCAACGACCGCATAAACATAGTATGTGCCTTCCGCCAGGCTGCCGGTGTTCCAGATATATCTGTCATAATCACTTCCTGTCGGATCAGGGTCTTCAAAAATCCCTGAGGCTATAAGAGTTCCATCGGCTCCGGCATTATCCATATCATAATAGAGTGAGATAGACGCATTGCTGTCAGCATCCTCATCAGCCCATTTTATTGAATAGTATTGGTTGGCCGTGTCAAAGATCCCGTCAGGCTGGACAAGATCAATAGACGGTTGGTGCAGTACCGTGATTGTCACACTGTCAGAGGCACTGCCTCCCGGCCCTGTTGCAGTCATTCTATAAATAGTAGTAATTTCCGGGGTTACTGTAATGCTCTCACCGTTTTGGACCTCACCAATGTTCTGATCAATAGTGCAAGTTGTTGCATTGCTGAATACCCAGCTCAATGTAACGCTTTCACCTCCGGATATGCTCTCCCTGTCCGCCTGGAGCTGGGCTGTGGGAGGAATATATTGGACAGTCACATATTTAGATACATAGTCTCCCATGCCTTGTGCAAAAAGCTTATAGGTAGTATTTTTCGCAGGCATTACTTCCAGGCTTCCATTTAAGGCAACATCTCCTATCCCCGGCGTTATCGCACAATAATTGGCATTTACTGTGGACCATGAAAGGGTGGCGGCTTCACCCATTTTAATAGTGGAGGGTGTTGCACTGAAGGTTGCGGTAACCTTAGGGCTGACGGTAACCGATCGGGTAATAGTTTCCCCCTTCCCAGTAATTGTTAAGGCATAGGTGATCGGGAGGCTGGAGGGGGTTACTGTAACGCTGCCATTAGGAGAGACTGCGCCGATGCCCTGATTAATAGAGCATGTCTCCGCGCATTGGGTGGCCCAATTAAGATATACACTTTTACCGCTTGTGATTGTTGAAGGGCTTGCATAGAAAGTCTTAATTAGTGTTGGTAGAATGCTTGGAACCGTAACGCTGATTTGACCGGTCCCCTCAGGGCCTGAATAGGTAAGCGTATAGGTAGTCGGCTGGTCAGGAGTTACCACCATACTTCCGCTTGATGATACATCGCCTATGCCGTGATCGATCTCGGCGTGTGTAACACAACCGCTTTTGTTGGTCCAAGAGATGGTGATGGGATCACCCGGCGACCATGAACAAGCAGGCCCAGTCTCCATTAGATAAGTAATAGGATCAGAGCATTCCTTTTTAATTTCGGCATTTTTGTAATTTACTCCATATGCATTTGTTGCTGTTATTGTATAGATAATGGGAACAGATGAAACATCCACCTCAAGTGAACCGTTTGTTGTGGCCATTTCCCCTATTCCATGATCTATAGTACATTTGACTGCACATGGAAAACTCCAGGTCAAGGTTGCTGTTCCACCTGTGGCAGGCAAAACGGAAGGAGTCACCGAAAACGTTCCGCTGGGATATTGAGGCGCCGTTGCCTGTTTCTGACCTGAACTGTTTTCCGCAGTAAGGGTATAAACAACCGGCTCCGCAGGCGAAGGTATAGTTATGCTTCCGTTTGCAGAAACAACCCCTATGTCTTGATTAATAGTAATGGTTTCAGCCCGTTCCGTTGACCATGTCAATATGACATTGCCGCCTTCGTTGAAACCTGAACAGGGATCTACAGAAAAATTCCGGATAACAGGCATATAAGTTACATTTATCTGAAACCGTTGTGCATCCTCCCCGCATCTGCCGTCTGCAACCTTGACCGTAACATAGTGCGCTCCCCCTTGAGTTTGGCCCGGTGTCCATGTAATTTTGCCTGATAGCGGATCAATGATCATTCCTTCAGGATATTCTTCAAGGGAATATGTCAGGGTATCATTATCAGGATCCTTTGCCTGGACATCATAGGCATATGACTCGCCCAGGTTCGCGCTTGTAACAGGTGAAGATGTTATCACTGGAAAGTCTATTTCTCCAGGCTGTGCCTGGAATCCCATAATGTTGACAGGGGTGATTTCTTGAGAATCGCCGTCCATATCAAAGACGTGCCAGACGGTCCCAGCTAAAGACGGGACATAGAAATCCATTGGGTCTGCGCCTGACCCGAAAAATACCCTGACATGGGCGCCTGAGAGTGAAAACGCATTGCTTGTTGTTGAATTTCTATTGGTAAAATCATGGACATAATAGCGATACGCACCCAGGTAAGAGGATGTGATTGTTATTGTCTCAGGGCCGTAGGAATCCATGTCATCCAGGTCAAGGTTTGCCCCGGGTATCTCCCTTGTGTCATAGAAACAGTGATATCTGCACCCCTCTGTGTTGGGAGCTGTCAGGTGAGATTCAAGATCCGATGGGCTTGCTCCCCAGGTAAGAACTATACGAACCTCGCCCGGGTCCATGACAGGCGAAAGAATGATGTCCTCTTGCGCTGTGCTATCGTCTGAATCCAATGTAACCCTGTTTTCTGTTTGGATATATCCGTCCAAGCTGCATTTAATAAGATAATCGCCTGCAGCGAGGTTTGAAAAGATGTACGTCCCATCCTGTGGAGTTGTATATTGAGAAATCAGCTTATCTGCTCCTACATCCAATTCCATGTAAAGGGTGATTGATACACCTGAAAGCACTGAGCCTGTTAGAGCATCTAATACCTTTCCTGATATCACTCCATTGCCTGATACAGGAGTTGGCCCAAGTGATACTATGAGATCAACAGCGCTTCCCTCTTCAATTGCTATTCCAGAAGCCGGATTCTGACTGATGACGTGACCTTCGGAAATTGTCTCATCATAGGCAGTCGTAATTGACCCTATTATAAGGCCTGCCTCCACAATGACCGATTCGGCAGCCGACTGGGACATGCCAGCAACATTCGGGACATTAATCATTTGCGTGTCGGCAGTTATAATTACTGTGTCAGGAAGGCTTTCGGCTGTACCGTCATTAACAGTCAACGCAATTTCATAGCTTCCTGATTTATCGGCTAAGAAAGATGGGTTGCTTGAAATAGGATCAATTAAAGATACACCGCTTAGAGAAGGCTTAGAAATAATCGTCCATTGATATGATAATGGATCTCCATCAATATCACTTGATTGACTTCCGTTCAAATATACCATATCGCCCTTAAAAAGGGTTTGGTCAGATCCTGCATTGGCTATTGGCGCATCATTAACCGATAAAATATTTATCTGCACGGTTGCTGTATTTGAATCCACTAATCCGTCATTTACTGAAAAGGTAAAAGAATCAGCACCATTATAATTTGTCTCAGGGGTATATGTGAGGTTTGGGGCTTCGCCCGATAAAGAGCCATGGGACGGGCTTGAAATAATATAATAAAGTAAGGTATCATTATCAGGGTCTGACGCAGTCAGGATAATTGGAGCCTCGACATCTTCGCTTGAATTAACAGACTGGTGATTGGCCACTGGAGAGCTGTTAACATGCGTTATTATCGCGCCGGCGGTTGTGGTTCCGCCGGGACCGGCAGCTGTGAACGTATAAGTTGTTGTTTCATCCGGGGAAACGGTTGTTGAGCCGTTGCAGTCAACATCCCCGATCCCTGGCTCAATAGAACATCCATTCGCAAGGCTTGAAGACCATGTTAAAAGTGAAGTATCATCAACATTAATGGCGTCAGGCACGGCAGTGATATTTGCAGAAGGAGCAGGAATATCCTGAATAAAGCTTATGGTCAGATAACTGCCGGGGGTGCTTTGAAGCTCTATATAATAGAAGTTTGTCTCAGCAAGAGAGACACTCGCCTCAAGAAGATAAACATTTTTATTAAAATCGGATTGGGAGAAGATAAGCTCTCCATTCACATATATTTCAGCGCTGCTTATGGCATCTTCGATCCTGTGGTCACCAATTTGGTTTCCGTTTAGAATAATGAGCTTGCCGGTTGGCATTAAGTTTGTAAAAAACCCCGTGAAGCTTCCCATGTAGACATTCGGGGCTCCTGTGGTACGCAGGAACTGTTGAGGACCGAATATTGTCACCTCAGCGGCATGAAGTGTTGAAAAGGTGGTTAAAAAGATAAACAGGAAAAATAAAATCCGGAAAGCCTTTTTTAATGTCATCAGCATGGTTCCACTCCTTGAGTTACAATGTCTTTATTTTACTTGAAGCATATTTCAGGTGCTAAGATTGTTTAGAATTGACCTATATAGAATCGAAAGATTTCAAATTCAGAAATTTTAAAAGTAGAAGATCAGCAAGGTTTAAGCCAAATAACAGATTTAGACGGCAATTTACATGGAAGAAAAATTTCCGGAGAGAATAAGCTTTTATGTCAATAAGTTAATTAAAAATTAAATTAAGTTTACTTTATTTATTATTCTTTCATGACGAAGTTTTTTGGCAGATCGTTTAGTTATTGCACATAAAAATGTGCATATATGAACAATATTTTGTGCACCGAGATTTACAACATGGCGCTTTATCAATGATAAGTGAAAATTTAAAAATATCCTTAAAGGAAGGGCCATGATTGATCCCCTGATGTCCATAAACAGAACTCATCCATCATGGCCCCTTGATCTTGGCAGGACTCAAGACCCTATACTAGGTCTTTTTTCTCCTTGAATTGAGGAAGTAATTATTATAGCAGAAATATGTTATTCTTCTTGCACTTTTCGATTATGGCAGGCGGCCATATGCATGCCTGAACCTCGCCTATATGGGCCTTTTGGAGGAAGAACATGCATATCCTGGACTGTCCGATCCCTCCGCCGATGGAAAGGGGAAGCTCGTTATTGATCAGCCGTTTGTGAAACATCAATTTTTTCCTTTCAGTAGCGCCTGTGATTTTAAGCTGATCCAGCAATGATTTCTTATCCACCCGAATTCCCATGGATGAAACCTCAAAAACGCTTCCCAGTAAGGGATTCCAAAGGATAATATCCCCGTTCAGACCCCTGTATCCCTTTGATGTAGGTGTAGTCCAGTCATCATAGTCCGGAGCCCTCCCGTCATGGGGCTTGCCGTCGGCAAGAACGCCTCCAATACCGGTTACAAATATGGCCCCATATTTCCTGGCGGCCTCTGTTTCACGTTGTCTGGGGTCCAGTCCCGGGTACATCTTCAGCAACTCTTCCGAATGGAAGAATGTAATGTCGTGGGGCAAGGTCGGGCGCAAAACAGTGTAGTATTCATTCACTGTATATTCGGTTCGTTTCAGGACCTCATATATCTTTCGCACGATATATTTTAGAAACTCCAGATTTCTGTCTTTCCGATCGATCACACGCTCCCAATCCCACTGATCAACATAAAGAGAATGGATATTGCTGAATTCCTCATCCGGCCGGATGGCATTCATATCCGTGTAGATCCCGTATCCCTTTGGAATGCCATAATCAGCCAGGGCCATTCGCTTCCATTTTGCCAGCGAATTGACCACCTCTGCCACAGCATTATCCATATCTTTTATTGGAAAGTTTACCTTGTGTTCTATACCGTTGAGGTCATCATTGATCCCAGTTCCCTTAAGGACCATCAATGGCGCGGTTACCCTCTTAAGATTAAGCTCGGCTGAAAGCTGTTGCTGAAAAGTGTCTTTTACCAGTTTAATGGCCTTTTCCGTCTGGTTAAGGTCAAGCAGGCTTTTGTATTTTTTTGGTATAATTAGTTTTTTACTCATAGGGCATTCCTCTGATTTTCAGATTTTGAAAAAGTTTATAGCCCATAGCATTGATATAATCAAGATAGTCTTTTTATGCACGTCATGAAGGCATCCGACACATGAAGCAACAATTTGCAACTTGTTGAGGTTCAATTAAATGCTTGACAACCGGTGCATTTATAATAAAATTGGGATAACACAATGGCGTGTAAAAATTGAATGACGACAAAGGCGTCGAGTTCCCCCGGGAGCAAGACGCCTTTTAATTTATGGAAAAGACTTTATATAATATGGTATTTTTATGAAATGGAAAGAACGGATATATAGCGGTGATCTGACGCCTTCACACTCAGGCAGGAGTGTTCTGGTTATGGGGTGGGTTGACGCCATACGGGATCATGGCAACATCCTCTTTATACACCTCAGGGATGTGCGAGGGATCATACAGGTGGTTTTTTCATCTGAGTCCGGCAGGGATGTCTATGAAAAGGCCGCCTCCCTTAAAGAGGAATATGTAATCGAGGTCTCGGGAAAGATAGCGCTCAGGGCAAAAGGGACGGAAAACCCCAACCTTTCAACCGGCAGCATCGAACTGCTGGCATCGGATTTGACGGTATTTTCCAGATCAAAACCCATACCTTTTCAGGTCAGTGAAAAGGCCATGGTCTTCGGCGAGGATATAAACGCGGGCCCTGAAAACGTTGATGAGGAGCTCAGGCTTAAATACAGGTATCTTGATCTTCGAAGGCCCTCCATGCAGGAGGTGCTGATTAAACGGTACAAGATCCTCTCTACGATAAGGGACTACCTGGGCGCCCTGAATTTTACGGAGGTGGAGACGCCCTTTCTGACCAGAAGCACGCCTGAGGGGGCGAGGGACTATCTCGTGCCGAGCCGTGTGCACCAGGGAAAGTTCTATGCCCTGCCCCAATCTCCGCAGCTGTTCAAGCAGCTCCTTATGATAAGCGGCATGGACCGTTACTTTCAGGTTGCCAGGTGCTTCCGTGATGAGGACCTTCGTCCCAACAGGCAGCCTGAGTTTACACAGATTGACATGGAGGCATCCTTTGTCGATGAAGAATTCATATATGAGGTCGTTGAGGAGCTGACAACACGGATGTTCAGCCATGGGGATATAAGGCTTGAGAGGCCCTTTCCCAGGATGACCTACAGGGAGGCCATGGAACGATACGGTTCGGACCGCCCGGACCTCCGCTTCGGGATGGCCTTCGAGGACATAACCGGCATCCTGAAAGACACCCACTACAGCATATTCAAAGGCATCATAAAGAAAGGCGGCGTCATCAAGGGTTTCTGCGTAAAGGGGCAGTCGGATGCCCTGAGCAAGAGTATCCTTCAAAACGAGTATGCCATGAAGATAGCGCCTTCGCTGGGTGCGAAGGGCATGACATGGATGAAGATGCTGGATGGAAAACTGCAGTCCAACATTGTACAGTTCTTCACCCCCGATGAGCAGTCAGGGATCATTGAAGGCCTCAAGGCCGAGGATGGCGATGTCCTTATTATGATCGCCGATCAGTCACGCGATACGGTCAACAAGGTCCTGTGCGGTCTCAGGCTTCACCTTGCCGAAAGGCTGGGATTGATACCAGATGATTTGTTCCGTCCCCTGTGGGTGACGGAGTTTCCGTTGTTTGAACTTAAGGAAGACGGGCTGGGCTCCCAGCATCACCCCTTTACCATGCCTGACAGGGTGGATTTTGATCCGGGAGACATCGAGGAGCTGCTCACTCTTAATTCAAGGGCCTATGACCTCGTCATGAACGGCGAGGAACTGGGTGGCGGCAGCATACGTATACATGACATGGCCGTGCAGAAGAAGATATTCAGGGCCCTCGGCATGGGCCAGGAGGAGATACAGGCCAAGTTCGGTTTCTTCCTTACCGCCCTTGAATATGGCGCCCCGCCCCATGCCGGTCTTGCGCTGGGCATGGACAGGGTTATTGCAATGATACTCAAAAGGCCGTCCATCAGGGACGTCATCGCCTTTCCAAAAAACAGGAAGGCCTTCTGCCCCCTGTCGCAGGCCCCGGCGGATGTTGATGAAAAACAGCTTGTCGAACTGGGCATCACTACAGGATTAAAATCCCATCAGCTCCCCGCAAGGATGCACGGCACCGCGGAAGAGGGCCTCAAAAAGCCGGAAGACGAAAAGCTATCGGAAAAGGAAGTGCGCCATGTGGCAAAACTGGCCCGGCTAAGGCTGTCCGATTCTGAAATAGAGGGATACAGAAAGGACCTCAACTCAATACTGAACTATGTGGAAACCCTTGAAGAGCTTGATACAGACGGCGTTAAACCCATGAGCCATGTCATGGACACAAGAAATATCTGGAGGGAGGATCTCCCCGC
>Ga0209287_10000193_pt1 | contig 40609 bp, 32 predicted proteins | sample PPLLak3cmMay2015_2_FD_187255 | JGI IMG/M metagenome (GOLD analysis project Ga0209287, IMG submission 187255) | Freshwater sediment microbial communities from Prairie Pothole Lake near Jamestown, North Dakota, USA - PPLs Lake P8 Core (1) Depth... | ecosystem: Environmental > Aquatic > Freshwater... | reverse complement strand
GCATTTGTAGACAGGAACAGGTGTCTGCCCTGGGCCTATGCAAGGCCCTGCCAGGTATGCTACGAGCAGTGCCCCCTGCCTGAGAAGGCGATCAGCCTGGAGGACGCAGTTGTAAAGACGGCAAGGGGAACGGCCATAACGGTCAAGCAGCCCCGTGTGAACGCAGAGCTGTGCATAGGGTGCGGCATATGTCAGAACAAGTGCCCCGTATCGGACCAGGCCGCCATCAGGGTTACGAGCACAGGTGAGTCAAGGAACTTCAAAAACCAGTTCCTGACCGCGGACAGGTACAGCGGTTGATTTCCTTATAAGGTCTTTTAATAGTGCATCCTCCTCTTTCAGGGGAGGATGCATATATAATTATTTTCCTGTAAAACGTGGAGGCCGCTTTTCCAGAAAATGGGCCACCCCTTCCTTAAAGTCTTCCGATGAGAGACTGCGGAGCAGCTCTTCATCCGAGGCCTCTGACGCCTCAGCAAGCGTCTGGAACATGCCATTCATAACCTGCCTTTTCATTATACACAGCGAACGGGGAGAAACTGAATTTGCGAGGTCCTTTGCATAGGACAATACCCCATCCATAAATGATTCATGAGGAAAGACCCTGTTTACAAGGCCGATGCTGAGGGCCTCCTGCGCCGTAACAAGCCGCGAGGAATAGAGCATGTCAAGGGCGTTTGAAAGCCCCACGATCCTGGGCAGTATCCAGCTGATGCCGTGCTCCGCGATCAGGCCGCGTTTTGAAAAGGCAGTGGAGAACTTTGCCTTTTCAGATGCGAACCTGATATCGCAATAGAGTGCAATTATAAGCCCGAGCCCTGCCGCAGGTCCATTCACTGCTGCGATTACCGGCTTTTTTATCCCTGAAAGATACGAGTATCTCTTGCGGAAATCGTCTCTGATACTGTACCTGTTTTCAGGATTGTATTCATTTTCTGTTATCTGATCCATGAGGAGCGATACTCGTCTTTCAGCAGACATCGCAGCGCCGGATTTCAGTGCGGCGGCTGCCTCATCGGCAGCTCCTCCCAACTCATCCATGTCCGCTCCGGCGCAAAAGCCCCGGCCCGCACCGGTCAATACAATAACACGGACAGTGTCATCATCTTCAGCCATGTGGGCGGCATTCATGACCTCCCTGGCCATGCCCCTTGTCCATGCGTTAAGCCTGTCCGGCCTGTTGAGCGTTATTACAGCTACGCCATCGTTTACACTATATATAATCTGCTCATAAGGCATAAAAACCTCCGCATTATCTCATTTCACACTGTCCCCGTAAGGAGTGTAAGTTTCAGCCCTCCATGATCCAGGATTATCGAAGTCTTTTTAAAAGGGACTTCCCTGATCAGTTCCCCGTCATGTACAAAAAGGGCGTATTTCCAACCCTTGAAATCAATTCTCAGTTTTTCAATAATCTTTCTGAATATCTCCCTGCTTTTTCTTTTTGTTCCAAGCCGGACCCCATAGGGAGGATTGATAATAATAAGCCCGGGCAGATCCGTATTAAATATTATCATGATATCCTTTCTTCTCATATCAAAGAAATCCATTTTTAATACGCTAATCTCCCTCAGGGGAGCGAAAAATTTTATTCTCTCTTCAAGCGCTGCATATGATGCCGCATCCTTTTCAGAGGCTGCTATCATTTGATGCGCAGGCTCCACGATATTAATTTCTGACTCCCGTCTGATGTGTTTCCATCTTTCAGGCCTGAAGCACGGCCAGTCCATAAAGGAGAAATTTCTGTAATAACCAGGAGGCGTCTTTGTAGCTATCATGGCCGCTTCAATGGAAAATGTTCCGGAGCCTGACATTGGGTCAAGGAGCGGCTCATTGCCATTAAATCCGGCCATCCTGAGTGCTGCGGCGGCAATGGTTTCCCTGATTGGAGCAATGGCGTTATGCTCTTTTAATCCCCGTTTGTAGAGGAGGTCACCGCTGCTGTCAAGCGAGATGGTGAACATGTCATCAACCACCCTAACAAAGACCTGCTGGGGAAACAATGTGCGGGGTCCGCCGTCGTCCTCATGAAATTCAGCAAGCACACTGCGGCTGACGATTGAGGACCTGACCCTCTCATCTATTGCATCCTTGTGGTAAAGCCTGGAATGTTTTGTGGAGGTATTTATTTCAGGGATGACACCCCTGGAAATATAGAGTTCCCAAGGAATTGAACCGAGTTTTTTTTCAAGGCGGCTGAAATTGGATGCCTTGAAGCCGGCTATCCGCATCAGAACCCTGTTCGCGATCCTGAGATGCAGGTTGGCGATATAGCAGTCCTGCAGGCGTCCTTCAAACTCGATCCCCCCCTTAGCCATTGAAAATGCGTTTGCTGAGAGCGGCAGGGACCTTAATTCCTCCAGGCAAAGGGCCTCCAGGCCGGGGGTCACTGCAACAAAAAAGGAATGTGTCCGGCCAATGATGTGGCGTTTTATACGTTTTTGTAAGGGGGATTCTTTTTCCAAATGACTACTACTGATTCTTTATCAGCTCCAACTTAGATGTGATGTTGTCCTGTATCCAGTGGTCATCCCACCATTCAATGGGATTGACAAATACGCCATGGACAAGCATGCTCACATGAAGGTGATCTCCTCCCGCAAGGCCCGTCTGGCCTGTATGGCCTATTATATCACCTTTCTTGACATCCTGGCCCTTTGTTACTAGGATATCACTCAAGTGACCATAGAGAGACGCTATCCCCTGGCCATGATCGATAACAACCATGTTGCCATAAATGCCGTTTCTTTCCGCGAAGAGTATCCTGCCGCTGTTTTCCGCCTCAACAGGTGAGTTTTCGAGCGAAGCCAGATCAATTCCCATATGGTCCTGTTCATCTACAAGGCTGCCGTTGTATAAATATCTTCTGTGATCCGCATATCTTGCCATGGGCGCCGAGTTTTTGAGCCTCAGCCATGAGCCGTCCCAGAGCTTTTCCCTGCTTACGTCTTTCATAAGGTCATAAATAAGGGCATTATCCGTTTTTCTAAGTTCCCTGTTAATTTTAAGATAATTATCGATGTCGCTGGCGCCCGGGTCAATTTCACCCGAAAAATAGGGGAGGACCTTTTGAAGAAATGTATCGGACAGGTTCATGTCATCATTTCTGAACTGCATCCGTTTGACGAGACAGCTGAAGGGTGTGGTTATTGTATTTCCGGCCTTGTCCTTTGCCCAGAGGCGTATTGCCGGGTTGGCTTTAATATTTGAAGGGATCGCGAAATAGGCCACGTAGTTTTCGTTCTTGGGATCATCCGCGGCAGGGTATCCTTTAAAATAAAGGTCGTCCACATATACCCCGCTTTCCAGTGTGTCTGAAGATGCCTTGTAAACAACCAGACCCGTGCCGCCCTGATTTATGTTATGCATCTGGCTCAGAGGCCTTATTGTGGGGGGCATTGTATCAATCACCATGCTGTGACTCACGACGGTTGTGTTGCCGTCGCCGCCGTTTTTCCTCGAGTAATCCCACACCTGTATGGTTAGATCCATTGACCCCTGAGCAAGTCGAAGGGTCTGAGGGTCTATGACAAACTCCTTTTCATAATCATGCATCCCTTTGCCGTTCAGGAGCCCCTCAAATGAAAATTTTTCATCAAGGACTATCTCCTCCTTGCCGCCATGGACATAGGTTGCCTTTATTGCCTTGAGCCCCCTCTTCGTATCGCCGGCCTTTACAATAAACGCCTGTTTTTTTGAGATGAAATCAGGTAGAGGGTCAACGGCTAAAAGCGGTTTTTCACCCTCAAAAATGGTTGTGAAAAACCAGATGAAAAGCCCGAGTATTACTGCAAAGGGTATAAGAATAAGGTAATAAGCTGTCTTTTTATTTTTTATCATAATATTCTTTTCTTAAAAAATGTTTTACATGGATATTGATATATGTCTAATTTTTTGCTGCGGTGTCTAATTACCTTTTCTGTTCGGGATTGTCAAATTTCATTTGATGCCCCTGCTGATGGCCCTCACCCTGTCCATGATTTCTTCCCGGTCAAGGGTAAGAAATTCACGGTCTTTCATCAGAACCTTTCCATTAACAACAACATCCTTAACATCACTGCCGTTCGCGGAATAAACAATAGAAGAAACAGGGTTGTATAAAGGTGTCATATGGGGGCTCCGTGCATCGACAACTATAATATCAGCCTTTCTCCCCCTTTCGATAGTGCCGGTCATATCTTTAAGCCCCATCGATTCAGCGCCCCACGAGGTGGCCATTTTAAGAACGGTTGCGGCGCTCATGTTGACCGGATTTCCAGTGAAGACCTTCCCCAGCTTTGCGGCAGTGTCCATCTCCTTAAAGAGGTCCAGGTTGTTGTTTGAGGCACAGCCGTCAGTTCCGATTCCCGGCTTTATGCCGATTTTTAACATGTCAGAAACCCTCGCGACTCCTGATGACAGCTTCATGTTGCTCTCAGGGACGTGCACAATGCGGGCGCCTTTCTGAGAAATAGTTTCAAATTCCTCGTCAGAAAGGTGTATTGCATGGGCAGCGATAAGGTTTTTGTTGAGGACTCCAAGATCATTCAGGTAAATTACCGGACGTTTCCCCGTTTTTCTGATGATTTCATGCACTTCATCAAGGGTCTCTGAAAGATGGATCTGCATGGGCAGGGAATTCTCCATGCAAAGGTCCATGGCCTTTACAAGGGTTCCGGCGGAGCATGTTGCAGGGCTGTGGCAGAAGATGCCTGGCGTGATGAGATCGGAGAATTGAAGGTATCTCCCGATGTATTCTCCGGCTCTCCTGAGGTTTTCCCTGGGGTCGCTTACACCCGGTGCAGGGAAATCGATTACCCCCTGGCCTATAAGAGCCCTGAGACCTGATTCATGCACGGCCCTGACAGTCTCATCCTGAAAAAAATAGCCGTCCATAAACGAGGTTGTGCCTGATGCGATCATTTCAAGACACCCGAGAAGCGCTCCCCAATATATGTTTTCAGGGGTTGCATGGGCAGCCTCCGCTGGAAATATTTTGTCAAAGAGCCATTCCCTGAGGGGCAGGTCATCGGCATATCCCCGGAATATGGTCATTGCAGTATGGCAGTGCCCGTTAACAAGACCGGGCATGACAATGCAGTTTTCAGCCTTGATTATTTCGACCCCGGCAGGGGAGGGGATCGCACCGGAGGGTATTACGCCGATTACCCTGTCTCTTTTGATGTGGACGCTTGTGTTATAACGGGGTGGGTCGCCTTCGACCATGGTGAGGAGGGTGCCGCCTTCAATTATGAGGTCCGGTTCTTCTATTTTAGAATGAGGTCCTGGTTTTTCCGTGGAATAGGGCATATGCGGATATTCCTTTTAAAAGTTGAGGCATAGGGTATAAGGTTTACGGTGTAAGGTTTATAGTATTGGGTTTACGGTGCAAGGCAAAGGGCACAGGGGTTAAGGTTTTATGTTGGCGCTTTTAGCGTCTTACCTTGATCCTTGCGCCATAAGCCTTTTTTGATGGTTATATGATCAAAAAGTGATTTATTATATCCATATGGAAGTGAAATGCAACCGGCATAAAACAGCTGCCGTTTATGAATCTGAATTATCTTGACAAGTCAGTGTGATCTGGTAGGAAATGACCTATTAAAATGTCTATTAAATTCTAAAATCAGATCGATCCGGATTCCAATTTTCAAAACCTAAGGAGATTTATTAATATGGCAATAATTGCGCCCTTCAGGGGGCTGACATATAATTTCAAAAAACTGGGTGACATGTCCAGGCTCGTGGCGCCGCCCTATGATGTAATCAATGAACAGGAGCAGGAGGAATATCATAATGCCCATCCCAATAATGTCATAAGGCTTATCCTGGGGAGGAAGAGGAGCAGCGATTCGGACTCGGATAACCGTTATATAAGGTCTGCCCATGAAATGAAGAAATGGGAACAGGAAGCTATTCTTGTCAGGTCCGAGATGCCTGCAATGTATCTCACTGCCCATGACTATGACCCGGGAGACGGGAAAGGGAAAAGGACAAGGTGGGGGCTGATAACACTTGTGCGTATAGAGGATGAGGGTTCAAAGGTCATACTGCCCCATGAAAAGACCTTCTCAGCGCACAAGGACGACAGGCTGAAACTCATGAAGACATGTAACGCCCAGCTTAGCCAGGTCTTCGGCCTTTTTGATGATACCTCAAACATCATATCCGGCTGTTCTGCACAGGCAGTAAAAGCCGAACCTGATGCCTCCTTTAACTTCAGGGACGGCACAAGCCACAGGATGTGGATAATAACGGATCAGGCATTCTTTAAAAAGGCGGCTGAGGCCATTAAGGACAAATCGATCTTTATCGCGGACGGACATCACCGATATGAGACATCAAGAAATTTCAGGAACCTGATGAGAGAAAAGCACGGCTCCTCTGAAGGGGATAAGGCCTATAATTATGTCATGATGTATCTTTCAGACATGAATGACAAGGGGCTCACAATACTTGCCACTAACAGGCTGATAAAGGAATACGGGGCGTTTGACGGGGACTCTTTTTTAAGAAAGGCCGGAGAATATTTCGCCATAGATGAGATGCCGGTTCCGAAACAGGGCGGCGGAGAAAGATGTTTTGAATTCGGGAAGACCCTTGAAGCAAAGGGACAGGACAACTCGGCCATCGGGTTTTATTACCATGATTCCGACAGGTATTTTATTCTTTCGCTCCTTCCGGGTGCTATGGACAGGGAAGAAGAGGCGCTTCACCCGTCTCTGAAAAAACTGGACGTCATTGTGCTGACCAGGCTTATACTTAACAACTGTCTGGGCTTCACAAAGGAGGATCTGGATAATGACAGGCTGATCAAATATGTCAGCAATATGGCTGACTCCATATCCCTTGTAGAATCGGGGGACTGCAGGCTGGCTTTCCTGCTAAACCCTACAAGGATCGAGCAGGTCAGGGATGTCGCGGGCGATTTTCTTACGATGCCGCGCAAGTCAACCTTTTTTTACCCCAAGGTGATATCAGGTCTGGTCTTTAACAAGATAGATCCCTATGAAACAATCAAGGTCCAGTGATATCAATCTCCTGCCTGACGAGTCCATCGATGACTTCATGAGCGGAGATCTCAGGCTGATCCAGTCCCGCACCGGATATCGTTTCTCCATTGATGCCGTCCTTTTATCCGAATTCGTAACCATAAAACAGGACGATGTTGTACTGGACCTCGGCGCGGGGTGCGGGATAATACCGCTGATGCTGCTTCTCAGGAGACCTGCCGGGCGCGCCTACGGGCTTGAGATCCAGTGGGGCCTGGCCTATCAGACCGCCCGGAACGCCCTGCTGAACGGTTTTTCAGAAAGGATGAGCGTCATCATGGGAGACATCCGCAACCCGCCTCTTTCGGCATCATGGGCCGATGTAGTAGTCTGCAATCCCCCCTATCGCAGGAAAGACAGCGGAAGGATCAATCCCGATCAGCAGAGGGCGATAGCCAGGCATGAGATACTTGCCTCTCTTGACGATATCCTTGACACTGCAAAAAGGGTGCTCAGGCCAAAAGGCAGGCTTGCCATGATATATCCCGTGGAGCGTCTTAATGATCTTATGATCAGGATGAGAGGCATGGGTATGGAGCCCAAGAGGCTGAGGATAATCTATCCGGGTATGGAGTCTGAGGCAAAACTCGCCATGGTAGAGGCGTATCTTGGCGGCAGGCCCGGTTTAAAGATATTGCCGCCCCTGCTGGACCAGGGTGAGTATTCTATAGAGGGCCGAACCTGAAGTCTATCCTCTGAACAGCGGTTCTGCCCATCTTTCCGTTCAGTTTTTCAATAATTGTCTCCTTAACATACTCAAGTTCCTGGAGCCATACAGAGTCGGACACATTGACCCTCAGAGAGCCATTCTTTATCCATGAAGGCCGGGCATGAGAGGCAATGCCAGAGCCCACAGCCTCCTCCCACACCGACCATATCCTGGCATCGGCAGGGTTGAAGGGCAGCTCCGTGTCTTTCATCAGGCCTGAGATGATGTCCTTTAAAGGTGTGAAGGTATCTTTTTTCTGGGTCATTGTTACGGGTTAATTCCTTGACTAAAGATCTGTCAGCCATTAAGATAGCATAATATAAATAAATTTAAAATAGGGGAATTGTTATGGCTTGGGATTGGGAAAAGTTGCAGCAGCAGAAGAGATCAAGGCCCGGGGCGCCTCCGCCCCAGATGGATGAGATCCTCGGAAAATTCAAGGATATGAAGGGCAAATTCGGCGGGGTGTGGATTATTGCGGCAGCCCTTTTAGTCCTTATGCTCGGTTACACGATGGTGTATACGATTGCGGTTGATGAGGTAGGCATAGTGCAAAGATTCGGGAAGTATGTCAGGACCACTTCATCGGGGTTTCATTTTAAGATGCCAATAGGCATTGAGAAGCTTACCAAGGTAAGAGTAACGCGTGTATTTACAGAGGAATTCGGGACCCGGACAGTTGCGGCCGGTGTTAAAACACAATATGCCCCGGATTCCGCCTATCTACAGGAATCGTTAATGCTTACCGGAGACTTGAATGTGGCGGTTGTTCCATGGATAGTACAGTACCGGATAAACGATCCCTATAAGTTTTTGTTCAAAGTGCGCGACGTTACAGGCACACTAAGAGATCTATCCGAGGCGACAATGAGACTTGTTGTCGGAGACAGGAGCATTAATGAGGTAATCAGCAAGAGGGATGATATTGCGGTGCAGGCCAGGGAGCTGTTGCAGAAGGAACTGGATGAGGCCGAGACAGGCATCTACGTTACTACCATAGAGATGAAAAAAACAAATGTCCCGGAGACTGTGCAACCGTCTTTTAATGAGGTGAACCAGTCAGTCCAGGAAAAAGAAAAGTCGATATATCAGGCTCGCGAGGCATATAACAAGCTTATACCTCAGGCGAAGGGCGATGCGGAAAAGACGATCAAAGAGGCTGAAGGATATGCCCTGGATCGCGTCAATAAGGCCAAGGGCGATGCTGCGAGATTCATGTCCCTTTACCAGGAATATGCCAAGGCAAAGGATGTCACCAGGAGGAGACTCTATCTGGAGGCCATGAAGGATCTCTTCCCCAAGATGGGAAATAAGATTATCGTCGATTCCAATCAGAAGAATATGATCCCCCTCCTGAATATGGGAACGCTTGGGCAGACACAGGTTTCAGGAGGTGAAAAATGAAGATACAGCATATAGTCATTGCGTCGGCGATATTAATAATAGTCTTTTTCAACTCCGCCTATGTAGTTGATGAGACGGAGCAGGTGGTGATAACGCAATTCGGCAAGGCAATCGGCGATGCCAAGAAAGACCCCGGGCTTAAATTCAAGACGCCTTTTATTCAAAAGGCAAATTATTTTCCCAAGAACCTCCTGGAATGGGACGGTGAACCTGGTCAGGTAAACACACTGGATAAGACATTTCTGCTGGTGGATACCTTCGCGCGATGGAAGATCGTTGATCCATTGAAATTCTTTCAGTCTGTAAATAATGTCACCAACGGCTATGGGCGCCTGGATGATATTATTGATCCGGCGGTACGCAATCTTATTACCTCATACTCTCTCATCGAGACGGTCAGGATGACCAACAGGGAGATGGACACATTTGAGGCAGGGCTTGAAGAAGTGAATGAGAAGAGCTCTCTTGGGGAAGTCACCGTAGGGAGACAGAAAATAACAGATATAATAATTGAACAGGCACAGCCCAAGCTGGAAAAATTCGGCGTTGAGCTGGTTGATGTCAAAATCAAGATGTTAAACTATGTGGAGGATGTCCAGCAGTCCGTTTACGCCAGGATGATTGCTGAACGCAAGCAGATCGCTGAGAAATACCGCTCAGAGGGGCAGGGCGAGGCAAGGAAGATAGAAGGCGATATGGAAAAGGAGATGAAGAGAATCACCTCCGAGGCATACAAGACTGCGGAGGAGATCAAGGGCAAGGCCGACGGTGAAGCAGCGCTCATCTATGCCAGGGCGTTCGGAAATGACCCTGATTTCTATTCCTTTCTTCAGACACTGGATATATATAAGGAAAGCATAGGAAAGGACAGCTCGCTCATACTCTCAACCGATTCGGAATTCCTGAAATATTTTAAGGGGTATTTGGGAAAATAGAGGTTTGAAAAAAGATATTCTATATTATTTGATTCGGTCCATAAGGTGTTTCCTTATTCTGTTTTTTCTCTTTGGTCTGGCGGGGTGCTCCGCAGGGATACTGAGGACAGGGAGTGGTTCCATTAATGGGTGGCAATGCGATGAAGATGCTGATCAGGCCATGATGCAGGGCGAATATGAAAGGTCTATCCTCATGCATGAAAAGCTCCTCAAGGGCGAACCTTCAAACGGGCTAGCCCTGTATCACCTGGGATATGCCTTCGGCCTTTTAGAGGAACACGATAAAGAAATAACCTTTTATGAAGAGGCTGTATCTTCAGGTTATCAGACCGGCGGGGTATTTTTTAACCTGGGGATGGCCTACGGCGAGACCGGCAGGATCAGGGAATCAGTTGATGCCTTCAAAAGGGGCATTGAGATTGATGAGGATAACCCGGATATTCATTTTGGGCTTGCCGTTGCATATCAAAAAAATTCTTTATACAATCTGGCGGAAGGGGAGTTTCTCAAGACAATTGAGCTGGACCCTGGCAATCTGGATGCAAGGTTTTATCTCGGCCTGCAGTACGCCGACAGGGGGGAGAACTGGAAGGCAAGGGAACAGGCCATTAAGATCATGGAGATTGATAAGGACAGCACCTTCTCCCGGGAGATTTTGGAGAGGATAAAAGATGATTAAAGGTCATGCAAGAAAGGGCACTCCGGCATTTTCAGAAAGAATACTCAGAGATCTATAGCCATTAGGCTGTTGGAAAATACAAAAGGCAGGGTACGTTACCCTGCCTTTTATATTAATGTTGGTTTGATAAATTGATTGATTTCCAGACCAGCTGATTGGGCTGATAATTAACAAATCAACATGACTTAATAGCGTGGCTTCCCTTGACGCCGTTATTAACACCGGTGCATATCTTTTTATATTAATTTGAAGATACCCGGCTGAAAAGATGCACGAACACCCGAGAAGCCTTTTCAAATATTGAAACACAAACCTTGAAAGAGTGATTTCCCCAGATGCCGTTATTAACACCGGTGCATATCTTTTTATTTTAATTTGAAGATACCCGGCTGAAAAGATGCACGAACACCCGAGAAACCATATTCAGTGTCATCACTCACTTCTTTAATCAGTATAACCTTTGGAGGCCCATGGCCGTCACGTGGTTTTTATTTTAATGTTGAAGCAGGATGGCACATAAACTTTAATTTCTGTTAATGCAATATGCATGCCTGATCGGCCTGGTTTCTTAATGTGGAAAGGATCCTGATAAAATTCAATCAGTTGGGAGAAGTGAAGACCTATAGCAGATAAGAGAGTATCAGGAAATTTGGCGGGTGATGTCATTTTTTTTACACATTTTGATTGAAAATCAATGATTATACCCCAGGAGGTATAACCGTTGTTGTTATGCCTAGTACCTTACAGTTTACATCTTAAAATTTATTCCTGCCGAGGGTTTTTTCCCCTTGACACATAATGCTAATCTCCCTATAGTTCAGCCCCATATTGGATAAAATTACAATGTCATGTGTTAATAATGGTAGTGTTGCAAAGCACATACGTTACAATATATTCAGTCCAATAGTAATTCCGCAATTTAGCTGGATTTTATTCTTGAAAGAAAAATCGGGTTTAATGTTAGCAAATCAATAATCATAAGGAGAAAAACATGACAGAAGAAACTAAATACTCATCTTTTCGTTGGTTCATCCTGGTGACCATGGTAATCTCGGTTGCGACTTCATCTCTGTCGCTGATTTCACCCGCTCCCCTGATTGAGACAATAGAAAAATCAGGCGTCTTCCCGGGTTTGAATGGCGGCCATATATTTTTATTGACCATGGCTGTTTTCAATCTGTTTGTCGCGATTTCCTGCATCGTAGGCGGATATCTCCTTGACAAGTTCGGCTTTTATAAAATCTACATCTTCAGTATTGTACTGATCTGTGTAGCTGAATACATTGTGCCTATTGTCGGCGAAACCTTCTGGGGGATGTTTACCGTCCGCATGCTGGAAGGTCTGGGGACAGGCCCGATAATGAGCGCCGGCGCATCAATTGCCGCCAATTATTTCCCCTATAAAGAACGCCAGCTGGTTAACGGTTTCACCGGTTTCTCCGTTATGACAGGCATTTCAGTCGGCGTAATCCTGATCCCGTCTATTGCACAGTCCACCGGAAGCTGGGTTCAGGCCATGCACCAGATCTGGCCGATCGGCATCGTGGGTATTATTTTGAACATTATTGTCGGCTTTGGTCCTAAACCACCTAAAGTCGAAGAGACCAAGCTGCCTGTTGAAAGCAAGAGCGATCTGGCCGCTGCCTTTAAAATGCCGACAACCTATTTCTTAATTGCATTTGTATTCCTTATGTCATGGATCTTCCAGACCTACAACGATGTCATACCCAACTATCTTACTTATACTCCCCCAAAGGGCCTGGGTGTATCCGCCGGCTTGATGGCGCCATCTACCTATGCGTTCATGGCGGCTGCGCTGCTTACCGGCTGGGTTAATGTGACGTTCTTTAAGCATAATATTAAACCTCATCTGATCCTCGCCTTTTTGTTAGGCGGCCTGATGACGCTGTCTCTGCTGGCAAATGCAGTAACCTCCAGCAGTATGATGATCATAGTCGCTTTGTGCTTGACTACCTTCTTCTATGGGTTTGTTAATCCTCTGTCAATGGGCTACATTTCTGAAAAATATCCTCAGCATGTAACCGGTCGTCTTGGCGGCATAGCTCAGGGTCTTGGCATTGTCGGGGGTTTCTGCGGTCCTATGGTTACCGGAACAATTTTGGCGGCTACCGACTCCTACACGCTGCCGCTCATAGTTCTGGCAATTGTATGCTTTATTGGATTTATTGCCGCTTTTCTCAGCCCGATTTCGGCTGAGCATAAGAACTGATCAGCTTATTCTGGCAAGGCGTTGCTCACAAGGCATCGCTGCCAAGAGAGTTAAACAGCACTAATAGAAAAACCCGGCCAGTCATGGCCGGGTTTTTTTATTTAGTCGGGATGGGTGAAGATTTAAACTTTTCCAGTTGCCTTTGATAATAGCTGCTGTCGCCCCTTTCAAGTGATATGGCATCATTGGTGGTTTCAATCGCCTTTTCTTTAAAACCGTTTGCCCAGTAGGCCTCTGCCAGCGTATCCAGAAATGCAGGAGACCTCTCCAGCCCCACGGCCTTTTCAGCAAGAATTAAGGCCCTGCCGGGATCTTTAAGATTTTTATCCGGCGCGGTCACCAGCAGCCACGCAAGATTATTCATGGAAGTCGCATGCATGTTGTCCAGCTCCAGTATCCTCTCGTAGGCAGCTTTGGCTTCCGGATACTTTTCTGTCTCATGATAAAACATCGCTAGACCCTGGAGCAGGGCAACATTGTAAGGTTCTTTAAGCGCCTGTTCCTCAAGGGCGTTGCCCGCCATCCTGTAGTAGAGGTCCTGTTTTAAAGGACTGAAATTCAGAAGGTATCCGAGTCCGAGGGTGCAGACCAGATACAGGGCAAAGGATGTAGCAATAAAACTGTTGTGGCGTCTGGCCAGATCAGGTTTTTTAATCGTATCAAGGAGGCATTCAACCCGTTCCCTGATGCTGAAGTGGTGCCAGTTCGGCAGGTCCCTGGTCTTCCCGCTGAGGAGCGCGATCTTCTCAAGGGAGCTTACAATATGCAGAGGCGTTCCCATGATATCAGCGGAATAGAGATCAGCCTGCCTCTCAAAATTGCGCATGAAGAATCCCAGGATGAACCTGAAATAGATAAACATGCTCAGAAGGATGGGAATTGACAGGGCCATGTAAAAGGCGTTTGCCGTGTAAGGCCTGCTTCCGCCAAGGGCTTTCATAATCCAGGGCTGGGAGGCAAGGATGTAATAAAAGATATCAAACAGCCCGAAGGATAGAAACATGTATCCAAGGAGAAATATTACATAGAACAGCATATGCCTGTATCTTGCATGGCCTGCCTCATGCGCCAGGACGGCCTTCAGTTCATCGAGGCTGAGGGCCTCCATGAGCGAATCGGTTATGAGGATGTATCTTAAACGGGGGACAACGCCCATTATGGCCGCGGTCATCATTCGGCCCTCAAAGAGGGGCCATCTGAGCAGGCCGGAATATCTGAAATGAATCTCGTTCAAAAATTTCTTGAGCTCATTTACCCGCTCAGTCTGTTCCAGGGGCCTGCAGTCCCACCAGTATTGGATAAAGGGAGGCATGATTACAACCAGGACGCACATGAAGACGGCAAAGAATATCATCTGGCCTCCCTGCTGCTCCAAAATTCCGCCGGGGCCTGACCATTTGCTGACGCTTATGATATCGGATATGAAGGTGAGTATAAGCCATGGAAAGATTACAGGGATATTCAGCTTTATATTCGATATGACAAACCGGGTCTGTCTCACACCCGATTGAAATACACGCGCGTAGACCGGGTAGGCAAAATACCATATGGTTGAGAGATAAAACATGAAGAGCGCGATTGCAGGGATGCCCTGAAGCACTGAAAATTTTTCAGCAGCCGGGATCAGCAGGAGCCAGTATTTGAGATGAAAAAAATTGACGTCAAAAGCGAATATCAGGACCGCAAGGACTGAAAGGCGAAGGACAAGGGCGTGATAACGGGCAGAAAGACCGGCATCCCGGCCTGCCTGTGAAAGGCCCAGCAGGCGTTTAAACCCTGCCATGGAATATGCTGCGAGCACTGCCCAGCAGGACGCGGCCATGGCAAGATCATATAATAAGGGACTGCCTGCGCTCTTTTCCGGATAGTTCAGCTCAAATATCAGTAGGACAATCAGAAAATAGATTATATTGTTGAACATGGAAAATAAAAATCATCCCTGGTCCGGTTTTGAGGCGCCTGTCCCTCCCCTTATAAAATCTATCTTTCCTCCACCCGGTGTGAGGGAAGGGTCGCTGTTTATAAAAATGCTTACCTCGTAACGTTTTTCAAGGTCAACAAGCTCATTCCGTTTCCGGTTCTGGATATAGTTTGCCACCTCAACAGGCAGAGTGACATTAACCTTTGCGATGTTTCCCTTAGACAGCCCCATCCATATCCTTCGCAGATAGGAAAGCGCTGAGGCGCCGGGGGAGATTACCGTTCCTCTTCCCTGGCAGCGTTCGCATACCTGGTAGCTCTTTGATTCAATGGAGGGACTGAGCCTCTGCCTTGAAAGCTCAAGGAGACCGAATTTGGAGATGGCCGAAATATCCGTCTTGGCCTTGTCTTTTTTCAGTTCTTCACGGAGTATCTTCTCGATTTCCCTGATGTGTTTTTTCTCCCTCATGTCAATAAAATCAATTACAATCAATCCCCCGAGGTCTCTCATGCGCAGCTGCCTGGCAATCTCCACCGCGGCGTCGCAGTTGGTCTTGAAGATCATGCTCTCATTGTCCTTGCTTGATTTTGAGCGGCCTGAATTGACGTCAATGGCAATGAGTGCCTCCGTGGGATCGAACACGATCGAACCTCCCGATTTGAGCGGGACGCGGCTGAGATATATGCTCTCAATCTGTTTTTCTATATTGTAATGATCGAACAGGGGAGTTTTTTCCTTGTGAAGCATTACCTTCCGCTGATCCCTCGGGGAGGTTATCTTCATGTAGTCTCTTATCTTGTTGAATGTTTCCTTATCATCGACGATTATCTCGGAGACATCGCTTGTATAGTAATCCCTGAGTGTGCGAAGGCTCAGGTCCTGCTCCTTATGTATCAGCGTAAAGGGCTCCGCCTTGCCGACCTTCTTCCGGATGTTGTTCCACAGCCTCAGCTGGAGGTTCATATCCCTTGTCAACTCGCTCTTGCTCTGTTCTTCCGCCACTGTCCTGACGATGTAACCTACTCCCTCAGGGAGTTTGATCTTTCCCATGATGGATTTAAGCCTGTTCCTCTCCTCCTCGCTTTCAATCTTGCGTGAGACCCCGTTTAAAGTCTTGCCGGGCGTGAGGACCGTGTATCTCCCGGCCATTGAAATATAGGTGGTCAGCTGGGCGCCTTTGCGGCCCGGCATCTCCTTCAACACCTGAACAAGGATTTCCTGCCCTTTTTTTATCACCTTTTCAATATGCGGGATATGGTGTTCCTTCTTTATTTCTCCATCGGTTGTATAATATTCAGGGTGTATGCTGTCCATGGGCAGAAAGCCGTTTCTGTCGGCCCCGAAATCCACGAAACATGCCTGAAGACTGGGTTCTATCCTGTCCACTATACCCTTATAGATATTTCCTTCCTTCAGTTCGCTTGAGGAAATATCGATGTGATAACCTTCAAGCGTTTGTCCTGATATAAATGCAATCCTGTGCTCTTCAGGGTCCACAGCGTTGATCAACATTATTTTTTTTGTCATTGATAATCTTCCTTAATCGTTTCCTTCTCCAATTTATTGTATGGGATTAATTATAACTCCAGCGAATACAGGAAGCCGGCGCAAGGCACAGGGAAAAACCGTCATAAGTGAGGTGTTAGGCGTAAGGTGAATCTCTGTTCCATCTCCCTGCGCTTTACCCCTCACGCCTCACTTTATGTGCTGTGCACTATGTTGCCTGAGCTCTGCGCTGAATTTAACGGCCTTTGCCTTGTACCTTGTGCCTTAAGCCCTGCGCCTTCTATTTATACCACACCATGTGCTTAAAGCAATCTAATTGTCAACATGCCTTAAACGGTATGCCCTATACCTTATACCTTAAATACTGTGCCCTGCACCATGTGAGTTGAGCAATGCTATCGCGCTATATAGAACACTTCTTGTCCATGTTTTTTTTCGGAGATCTCCCCTTTAATAACCATACCCTTAATAAGAAGTTCTGTCTCCTCCTGTGTCTTATTAAGGGCCTCGGCGATGTCCGTCAGCCTGACGGGTCGTCTTCTTGCCATCTCGATGATAGACAGCCTCGCTGAATCCGGTTCTATAGATCTTTTTTTTGAAGGCATGTAACCGATGATCTCGGCCCTATCGCCCAGAAAATCCCTGATCTTTTCCATCTGCGCCGTCTCTACCGGCTTTGCCCGCTGATCGGAAGGGGGTCTTATTACCGTGTTAAGCTGGACCCTGTCCGGAGAAATTTCATTTATTGCCCTACTGAGACCTTCAATCTCCTGTTCCGTATCGTTGATACCTGAAAGAAGAATGACTTCCAGGAAGATAAGACCGTTATAGCGCTTTCTCAGGTCCTTCAATCCTTTGATTATCATGGACGCATTCAGACCGTGACACGGCCTGTGGATAGTCCTGTAGGTGGCGTCAAAGACCGTGGACAAGGTGGGGAGTACAACATCGGCGTCCGTGACCCTTTTAATTACCTCCTCCTGCCAGAACAGCGAGCCGTTAGTCAGAAGCGCAATCCGGACATCGGTTCTTTTCTTAATAAATGATATTATCCCGTCTATTTCAGAGTTGAGAGTCGGCTCGCCTGAGCCTGCAAGGGTGATTGTATCGGGCGTGTTTTTTGTCAGGGCGTTTTCCAGCTCCTCCGAGATTTCCCGGAGAGGCACCAGAGGCGATGTTTCAATGGTATGACATGTGGTCCTGCCTACTTCGCAATAAAGGCAGTCATAGGTGCAGGTCTTGGGAGGGATCAGGTCAACCCCCAGGGAAAGTCCAAGCCTTCTGGATGGAACAGGGCCGAATATATATGACATTTTCAGAACTCTTTTGTTATCACATTATTGAACTTTTGAGGTCAGGTCATCAATATTTGTTTTATCTCAAGGGTCAATCTGTCGATATGCAATATAAGTTTAATATAAGTGAAAATATTGGTAAAGAACAAAATATAAATATTACTAATCTTAAGAACACTTGACATAATGCATGCATTTAATTAAAGTATTGACTTATTAAAATAATATTATTTAAACCAGATCTTTGTTTAGGGATATGAAATAGCTTTTAACATTCGATGTTAATCCGATTTTTATCCGCGGCAGCAAAGGAGATTATAAGATGGCCCAAATGTATGTATGGGTAGCTGAAACGAAAAAAGGCAGAAAACTGAAAGGAGAGCTTGAGGCTGCATCTGAACAGATTGCCAGGGCTCAGCTGAAAAAAAGAAACCTCAATGTCCTAAAAATAAAGCCGAAACCCAAGGATATATTTGAGAGCATCCCTTTCATGCAGCCGAAGGTGAAGAGCAAAGACATTGTTATCTTTACCAGACAGTTTTCAACCATGATAGATGCCGGCCTCCCTTTGGTGCAGGGTTTGAATATCCTGTCAGAGCAGTCAACAAATCCGACCTTAAAGGTAATACTGAAACAGATTACAAAAGATGTCGAAGGGGGATCAACCCTTGCCGAGGCATTGAAAAAACATCCAAAGGTATTTGATGATCTTTTTGTAAATCTTGTTTCCGCCGGGGAGGTGGGAGGCATACTGGATACAATCCTGCAGCGGCTGGCAACCTTTATTGAAAAGGCGGAGGATCTTAAATCAAAGATCAAGGGCGCCATGACTTACCCTCTTGTTGTTGTTGCCATAGCCATCTTGGTTATTGCCGTCATCCTTATCTTTGTTATCCCTGTCTTCGAGGAGATGTTCGCGAGCTTCGGCTCGGCCCTTCCTCTGCCCACTCAGATGGTGGTCAACATGAGCGATTTCATGAAGAGCAACTTTATCTGGATATTTCTGGCAATTATTGCCCTGGGCTTTGCATATAGACAATACAGAAATTCAAAAGGAGGCAGAAAAACCACCGATAATCTCTTTTTAAAGCTGCCGATTTTCGGCGATCTTCTCAAGAAGACGGCCGTTGCACGATTCACCAGGACGCTCGGGACAATGCTTTCCAGCGGAGTGCCGATACTCGATTCACTGGAGATCACAGCCAAGACCGCCGGAAACATCATCATCGAAGAGATAATACTGGATGTCAGAAGCAGCATAGCGGAAGGCCAGACTATCGCGGAACCGTTATCGGAAAATGATGTCTTCCCCGGCATGGTGACTCAGATGATATCGGTAGGAGAGGCAACGGGCGCCCTCGATACAATGCTTAACAAGGTCGCGGACTTTTACGACAAAGAGGTTGATACGGCTGTGGATGCCCTGACTTCCATGCTTGAACCGCTGCTCATGCTTTTTCTGGGCGGCGCCATAGGCGGTCTTGTCGTCGCCATGTATCTCCCCATCTTTTCGATGGCCGGAGCGGTCGGCGGATAACTGCCTGAATATGGTCGGTTCTGACCTTAAATTACAACCGCAGGAGCTGAGCGGAAGACTACAGAAGCTTATGCTTCTGCGGCTTTTCTTTGTGTCCGTACTTCTGGGTGCTTCAATCTTTATTCAAATCAGGCAGACGAAGACCTATTTCGGAGACATACAGACCTCACATTATTTTCTGATTGCAACCATCTATTTTCTTACCTTCATCTACATTATCCTCTTTAAAACAAATAGGGATTTATCAAGGCAGGCGTATCTTCAACTGCTTGCAGACACTTTTTTTATAACAGCTATCATCTATTCGACAGGAGGGATCGACAGTATCTTTTCTTTTCTGTATATCCTGACCATTATTAATGCCAGCATCATGCTTTACCGAAGGGGCGGGATGATTATAGCTACCAGCAGCAGTCTGCTTTATGGCCTTCTGCTTGATCTCCATTATTACAATGTCATCAATCCTATCGGGGAGAGGTTAAGTTATTATGAGACATTCCAGGGTTTCAACATCACATATCTTACCTTTGTAAACATAGGGGCCTTTTATCTCGTCGCATTCCTGAGCAGCTATCCCTCCGAGCAGGCGAGAAAGAGTGAGGTTAAACTGAAGGCAAAAGAAGATGATATAATCAAGCTCGAGGCCTTGAATGACTGGATTATCCGGAGCATGACATCAGGCCTGATATCTCTGGACAGCCAGGACAGGATAACACTCTTTAATCCTGCCGCAGAGGAGATATTCGGGCTTAAGGCTGAAAATGTCATCGCCGTGAGGATAACCGACGCCCTCCCCTTTCTTAAGGGGGTAATAGCTAATAAAGAAAAGGACAGGGAATCTTCCGGCTCCAAACATGATGTCATTGATCTGCAATATACAGGAAACGAAGGAAGGAAGTCATATCTCCGTTTTTTCCTTTCACCCTTAAGGATTCCTGAGGGAGACAGGAAGGGACGGATACTTTTTTTTCAGGATATCACCGAGATCCGCCGGATTGAGGAAGAGATGAAAAAGGTGGAAGGGCTGGCAATGACCGGAGAACTCGCAGCCGGCATTGCGCATGAAATACGGAATCCCATGGCCTCGATAAGCGGATCAATACAGATACTGAAGGATGATTTCGAGAGAAACGATGTCAACACGCGGCTTATGGACATTATTCTCAGAGAGATAAACCGTTTAAACAGCCTGGTCAATGACTTCCTTCTCTTCGCGAGGCCCAAGCCGGCCGATTATCGGGAGTTTAACCTCAACCAGCTTATTCTGGAATCCGTTGAACTCCTGAAAAACAGCGCCAAATGCGATAATAAAATTGATTTATCCATTGATATAAATGAGATGATAACTATAATCTCAGACCCCGACCAGGTCAGACAGGTATTATGGAATATCCTTTTAAATGCCGCCGAAGCAATACCTGAAGGGGGCATAATCCATATTAATGCGGCTGTTGAAGACAGCGGGGCGGAATTTTTGGAGCCTGGAGGCAGGATTGTAAAAATTATAATAAGGGATTCGGGAAAGGGCTTCAGTGAGGAAGCCCTTTCAAGTATTTTTACCCCGTTTTTCACCACAAAGGAAGGCGGTTCAGGGTTGGGGCTTGCCACGGTAAGCCGGATAATCGGGGGGCTGAAAGGCAGGGTGTGGGGCAGAAATCATCCTGATGGAGGCGCGGAGGTAACCATACTGCTGAGAAAAGAGCAGTGATCAGGATGCAATGAAAAAATTACCGGAGCTCCAGTAGCCCGTTTTTTTTATCCAGCTCGCCTCGGAAGACCGCCCGTTTCACTCCTTTTAAAGGGGCTCCCGGCGCTCGGGGTAAACAGGGCTTAGGGTGCATGAATGGGATTTCAGAGTCAAACAAGATAAAGGAAATAACGGAATATTTTTTATGCCTATAAAGGAACATAGCTTACTTCTAAAAATAAAACATCCCAGCCAATACATCGGTGAAGAGATCAACTCGGTAAAGAAAGATGCGGCAGACGTTGATGTCTCAATCGCCCTTGCATTCCCTGACATATACGAGGTCGGGATGTCTCATCAGGGTCTGAAGATATTGTACAAGATCCTCAACGGGTTTGACTGGATTGCAGCGGAAAGGGTCTTCTCACCCTGGACGGATCTTGAGGAGGAGATGAGGAGCAGGAAGATGCATCTCACTTCACTGGAATCCGACAGGCCCCTGAACAGTTTTGATATCATCGGCTTCAGCCTGCAGCATGAACTCTCCTTTACCAATGTCCTCACTATCCTTGAACTCTCCGGGGTGCCTTTCCTGTCTTCGGAGAGGGATGATTCTTTCCCCCTTATTATCGCGGGCGGTCCTGCCTGCTTTAATCCCGAACCGGTTGCCGATATCTTTGACGCCATTCTGATCGGCGATGGTGAAGAAGCCGCCGTTGAGATATGCAAAACGGTCAGAAGGGCCAGGGATGAAAGGCTTAAGAAATCCGATCTGCTTATGGAGCTTAAAGGGATAAGAGGGGTATATATCCCGTCCCTGTTCATGCCCCATTATAACTCCGAAGGCCTTACGGAACATATCGAGCCGCTTTGCGGGGATTACAGGTCAGTGCAAAAGTCCATTGTCAGGGATATCGGCATTTATCCTTATCCGGAAGACCAGGTTGTGCCCTTTGCCTCGCTTGTGCATGACAGGCTGGCAATCGAGATTGCCAGGGGGTGCACGAGGGGCTGCAGGTTCTGTCAGGCCGGGATGATATATCGCCCCGTACGGGAGAGAAGCGCAGGATCTGTAGTTGAAATCCTGGATCAGGCCCTTCAAAAGACAGGATTTGAAGAAGTCTCGCTTTTATCCCTGAGTTCAGGTGACTATTCATGCATCGCGCCTTTGATTAAGGAGCTTATGGACAGGCACTCCGGGAAAAAGATCGCGGTCAGCCTTCCTTCATTGAGGATAGACAGCCTGGACCCGTCATGGCTTGAAGAGATAAAGAGGGTCAGGAAGACAGGATTCACCCTTGCGCCGGAGGCAGGCAATGACAGGCTAAGAAAAATCATCAACAAGACCCTGACCGATGAAGATATAATGAACATGGCCCGTTACCTCTACGGCGCCGGGTGGGACCTGATAAAACTATATTTCATGATAGGCCTTCCGCAGGAAAGGGAAGAGGATGTGCTGGATATAGTAAGGCTCGCGAAGCGGGCAGCCGGGCTTGCAAAGGGCAGGGGACGCAGGGAGGTCCTGAATGTAAGCGTGGCCACCTTTGTGCCCAAGGCTCACACACCCTTCATGTGGTCTCCGCAGATAGGACATGAGGAAAGCATGCGGCGGATAAAGATTATCCGGGACGGATTGAAGGGAACCCGCATACATGTCAAGTGGAACCAGCCTGAGCTGAGCTGGCTGGAGGGCATGTTCTCACGCGGCGACAGGAGGTTGACGGGGGCGCTTATCGAGGCGTGGAGGCTCGGCGCGCGGTTTGACGCCTGGGCTGAGCATTTTAAGGTGGATGTGTGGAAAGAGGCATTTAAACGTTCCGGGATAAAGGAGGATTTCTATCTTCACAGGGAGAGACAGTTTGATGAGATAATGCCATGGGAACATATCAGGTCAGGTGTTTTGAAGGGATACCTGCTTGGGGAATGGAAAAGGGCGATTGAGGAGAAGACGACTCCTGACTGCCGGGATAAATGTCTTGAATGCGGTGTCTGCAATCACAGTGAAATAGATCCGGTAATACATAAGGATTTTACAGTTCCGGCATCGGAGGCGGCATCGGAGGCATGTGCCGAAGCAGATATCAGGAAATACAGGGTCACCTTCAGCAAGACAGGCCAGGCCTCCTACCTGAGCCATCTTGAACTGGCCCGTCTATTTATGAGGGCCGCCAGAAGGGCAGGACTGAGCATGGTTTTCTCAAAGGGTTTTCATCCCATGCCGCGGATCTCATTCAGCGCCGCCCTGCCTGTAGGCACAGGGAGCATCCATGAGACGGTGAATATCGATCTGTGCGGGATGCTCCCCCCGATAAAATTAAAAGGGGATCTGAATCTGCAGCTTCCCGAGGATGTGAGGGTCTCTCTTGTGGAGGATATTTCAAACCTTAAAAAAGAGACCCTTTTGGAGAGTCATTACCGGATATCACTGGAGGGCATAGAGGCAGACAGGTCCTGTCTGGAAACCTTCTGCAATTCAAAAAGCTTCCCCATAAATAAAATGACAAAAAGTGGCGAGCGGGAGGTGGATGCGAGGTCCCTGGTCAAGTCGATAGGGTTTGCCGATCAGGATACCCTGAACGTTGTAATCAGCCATACCGACGGTCCGGAAATAAAACCTGTCCATATAATAAAGGAGATTTTCGCACTGAGAGAGGATCAGCTTCCCTTTATAAAAATATTGAAGACCAAACAGGTTATGGGGTAAGATTAAGAACCTTTTAGAAGTCCAATACAACCGACAACTTTTTTATTTTGGTTCTTTATGGCTAACGAACTGATAATCAATGTAAGATCTCATGAAACCAGAGTGGCCCTTGTCGAAAACGGCCTTGTTGCCGAACTGCATATAGACAGAAAGAGCAGCCACGGGCTTATTGGAAACATCTATAGAGGCAGGGTCGTAAGGGTTCTTCCGGGCATGCAGGCCGCCTTTGTGGACATAGGAGAGGAAAGGACGGCCTTTCTTTATGTGTCCGACATATACAGGGACCTGCCGGACCCTCAGGGCATGATCTGCATGTCCAACGGGGACGACGGCGATGAGATACAGGGGAAACCTGAGCCGGAGGCCTGCATTGGAGGCGGGGAAGCCCTTAATATCGAAAATATAATCCAGGAAGGTCAGAGCATTGTTGTTCAGGTCTCAAAGGATCCTATCGGAACTAAAGGCGCACGTCTTACCTCCTATATATCCCTCCCTGGCAGGCACCTGGTGCTGCTGCCCTATGTAAATCATATCGGGATATCCAGGAGGATCAAGGACAAGGAAGAACGCGAACGTCTTAAGAATATTATCGAGGAAATAAGGCCTGAAAAGACCGGATTCATAATCAGAACCGCCTCTGAGGGTGTTGAAAAGGAAAAGATGAAGTCCGAGATGGATTTCATGTTGAAGCTGTGGGCCAACATCCTGGAAAGAATGGACAGGTCATCAAATCCGGAACTGCTGTATATGGATCTATCAGTTTCGCTGAAGGCCGTGAGGGACCTTTTTACCAGGGAGGTGGACCGGCTTATTATCGATTCAAATGAGGAGTATAAAAGGATTATTGAATTCATAGACAACTTTGCCCCGGCGCTGAGATATTCGGTAGAACTGTATGAAGGAGAGGAGCCGGTCTTTGACGCCTACGGCATAGAGATAGAGATCTCCCGCCTGCTGGACGGCAAGGTCTGGCTGAAGTCAGGAGGGTATATAGTTATAGAACTGACTGAGGCATTAACATCCATTGATGTGAACACCGGGAGTTATGTCGGCAAAAGAAACCTGGAGGAGACTATTCTTAACACCAATCTCGAGGCTGTCAAGGAGATTGCATATCAGCTGCGTTTAAGAAATATCGGGGGTCTTATAGTAATTGATTTTATAGACATGGAAAGTCTTGAGGACCGTCATAAGGTCTTTTCATCCTTAAAGGAGGCGTTGAGCAAAGACAAGGCCAGGACCTATGTTCTACGGATGTCGGAACTCGGCCTGATTGAGATGACAAGGCAGAGGGCAAAGGAAAACCTTTACAGACAGATGACTGAAAAATGCGTTTATTGTGAAGGCAGGGGCGCCACCAAATCTAAAAAGACAATATGCTATGAGATATTCAGGGACATTGAAAGAGAACGCATGATGGTTTCAAATGCCGGCGAGAACATATATGTACATGTCAATACGGAGATCGCCAATGTCCTTAAGGAAGAGGAGCAGCAGTCAATTATTGAACTCGAAAAGGGCCTTAACAGACGCATTGTCATTGTTTCACAGAAGGATTACCATATTGAACAGTATGAGATAAGTACTTGAAAAATCAAACAAAGGGGAGAGAATGATAAAAGATAAAGACAGGACGCCGGTGGCGCAGGATATCATTGCCATGTGCACTAAATGCAAAATGGAGCTTAATCATGTCGTCATATCACATAACCTTGAGGGGCTCGTTGAAAAGGTAAAATGTCATACGTGCGGCAGTGAGCACAGATACCGCTCCGCTAAAAAGGCATCAGGCTCTAAAAACCGGGCAAAGAGAACGACGGCAAAAAAAAGTGAACCAGGGAAAGACTTCCAGATGCTTTGCGAGAGGCTGGCGCTTAAAGTCCCCTTACCGTATAACATGTCCCAGTCATATAACAATGATGATGTGATTGCGCATAGTATCTTCGGAAAAGGGATAGTGATAAATACCTATTCCCAGAAGATGGAGGTAATCTTTGCCGATGGCTCGCGCATTCTGGCGATGGATAGAAAATAGGCAAAATTTGGAAATATTGTTTTTTTTTTGACATTAACTTGTTGTTTTGATACAAAATTTAAAAATATTTCAGATTATTAATTATGCCGAAAAACTTAATGCAATCGAACATCGACTGATGACAGGTAAAACCATTAATATCAATCTGATTATTGGCGTGATTTTGTCGCTGGCCTTCGTTTTATTCTCCTTCTCCGGCACCCCCTTCCTGGAAAAACTTGAAGTCGGGATTTATGATCTCGGGTCAGGTCTTGCCCATAATGAGAATATCAGCCCTGACAGGGTTGTCCTTGTTGAGATTGACGATAAAAGCCTTGATGAACTCGGGTCATGGCCATGGCCAAGGCGCGTCATTGCAGAGATGGTTGACATCCTTAAAAAGAACGGCGCTCAGACTATCGGCCTGAATATCCCCCTCGATGAAGCGGAGCGCAGCGAAGGGCTTTATGAAATAAAGAAATTTCGCGAAAAATATGACGCCTATCCGGCGGCATCAGGCGATCCCTCTTTAAAAAAATGGGTGCTTGATAACCTTGGCCAGATAGAGGACAGAATCGATAATGACTCAAACCTGATAGACAGCATACAGAAAGCCGGAAACGTAATTCTTCCGGTATATGCGCCGCATTCGGAAAATCCTGTAAAAGATAAAACCGCTGATGAATCCATTCTGCAGAAGGATATGCTTAAGGCCGCCAATCTGTCTTCCACGTTGATGGCACGTATCTCCAAAGGCCTCCTCCTTATCCCGATTGCTGAATTCGGAAAAAACTCGGCTGGAGTCGGATTCGCTGCTGACATTGCTGAAGGTTCCGGCAGGTCATATCCTGCCTATGCAAGCTATAACGGCGCCGTTCTCCCGTCATTCCCGTTAAGGATGGCGTTATCACACCTTGGCCTTTCGCCTGAAACCCTGGCGGTAAAAGACAGCGAAATCAGGTTGAAAGAAAGATCCGTTCCGCTTGTAAAAGGGGAGATGCTCATAAAATTCAAGGATGCCGTAAAGATCTACTCTTTTGCCGAGGTCCTTAACAGTAAAAGCCCTGTTGCGGTTTTCAAGGAAAAAATAGTTGTTATTGGATTTAATGACTACAGGAGCAGAACGCTTAACATGCCGGGCGTTATGACCGACACACAATTGAATGCCCAGGTCCTTGATAACATAATAAATTCAGGCGTGATATCCCGCCCTTCTTTCATGCCCTATCTGGAGGCAATCCTGATATTCCTGGCAGGCATTGCCGTTGCCTTCATCTGTTCATTTAAAGCCGGAACAGCCCGTCCGGTTTCGGCTTCCGCGGTCCTGCTGCTCATGCTGTCAGCCGGCATGATAACGCTGGCCTCCATGGGGGTGTGGCTTAAGGTCATTTATATTGCAGGCTGCATCGTATCCGTCTATCTGGCCATTGTCCTAAAGGATTTTATTGGCGGTGTTATGGGAAAGGAGTCACCTGAAGAAGCCCGCATTCTTGCCGCCGGCTATCAGGGCAAAGGGCTTCTGGATCAGGCCTTCCGGAAGCTCAAGAGGCTTCCCCCCGACAATGAATCAAAAGAGCTCATATATAACCTGGGTCTTGAGTATGAGAGCCGGAATAAGCCTGATAAGGCGCTTGGAGTGTATAATTATCTTTCAGAGGTTGGAGGGTTTCAGGATGTCGAAGAGCGTATTTCAAGGCTTAAGATATCCGACGAGTCTGCCGTGACAGGAGGCTTTGAAAAGATAGACAAAAAGGAAAGCGCCCATGATTCAGGGGGGACGGCAAAGACCCATATCGGGCGTTATGAGATTCTTGGCGTGCTCGGCAAGGGTTCCATGGGCCTTGTCTACAAAGCCCAGGACCCCAAAATAAACCGTCAGGTAGCCATAAAAACGATCCGTTTTTCCGATGAATTTGAAGAGGATCTGATTCAGGAGATAAAGGAGCGTTTTTTCAGGGAGGCTGAAATAGCGGGGCAATTATCCCATCCATCCATCGTTACCATCCATGACGTAGGCGAAGACGGCGATCTTACATACATGGCTATGGAATTTCTTGAAGGGGAAGACCTGGATAAGTTTATCGCGAGGGAGAAACTTCTGCCGTTCAGGAGGGTCCTGGATGTTGTGGTAAAAATAGCTGAGGCGCTTGATTACGCCCATAAGGCCAGCGTTATTCACAGAGATATCAAACCTGCCAACGTCATGCTCCTTAAAAACGGGAATATCAAGGTGACGGATTTCGGCATCGCAAAGGCCATATCATCATCGAGGACAAAAACAGGTATAATCCTGGGCACCCCCAACTACATGTCTCCGGAACAGATCATGGGGCAGAAGATAGATTCGAGATCAGATATATTTTCTCTGGGGGTCCTGTTTTACCAGTTGATCACAGGTGAACTGCCGTTTCATGGCGATAACCTCAGCGGTCTCCTTTATCAGATTACCCAGATCAAACATCCTTCCCCCAGAAGCCATAATCCGAAGATTCCCGGCATATGTGAGCAGATCCTTGATAAGGCCCTGGCCAAGGACCCTAACAAGAGATTTAGGAGCGCCGGAGAGATGGCAAGGGTAATAAATGCGCTGGGACAGAGAATAGACCAGATGAGGATTGAAAAATCTTCAATAAAATAGGCCTTGGTCGGCTGACGCCGATGTTAAATTGAATTGCTGAGAACCTTATATTATTTACATCTGAAATCGTCGCCTCGAGGGGAGGGGATTTCTCCCATTCACTGAATGGGAAAATCAACATAAAGGGCGTGAATACATATGTCAGCCCTTGGATCGGAGCAATCTTGGAGATAAAATCTTCCGGCATAACTGATGTTGGTCTGAAAAGGGAAGGGAACGAGGACTCATACTCGATTGAAGACTCTTTGGGCCTTTATATCGTAGCTGACGGTATGGGCGGCCACCTGGCCGGTGAAATCGCCAGCAAGATTTCGGTAGAGATGATAAATAAGGTCTTTCGAAAATGGATTGATAAAGACGCAGGAGATAAGGAAATCTTCGGACAGCCCGACAGTTCGCTTTCGCGCAAAGGGAATTTCATCCTTGGCGGGATAAGACTGGCCAATCGTGTTATTTATGAGCTTGCCCTTGAGAAAGAAGAATATCACGGCATGGGTACTACGGTGGTGGTTCTGCTTGTAACGCCTTCCCTGGTTATTGCCGCCAATGTGGGTGACAGCCGCATCTACATGGTAAGAGACGGGGAAATAGAAAGGTTGTCAAGGGACCATTCCATTGTAGCGGAACAGGTCGAAATGGGGATGATGACAAAGGAGGAGGCCGAAAACTCCCCTCTCAGGCATGTCCTGACCAGGAACCTCGGATCTTCAGAAGAAGTTGATCCTGAGATATTTGAGATAGAGCCGGCGAATAATGACCGCTTTATTTTATGTTCCGACGGATTGACAGATCTTGTGACCGACACAGAGCTGCTTAATATGTCTGAAAATGAGCCTGATCCTGGAGCGTTATGCAGCAACCTTATTGATATAGTCCTTAAACGCGGAGCCCATGACAACGCCACTATTATTTCGGTTGATTTAACTGATATTCATAAGCCAAAGAACGGGATTTTTAAGAATTTAGGTTTTTTTATAGAAGATATGATAATCAGCGTAAAAAGAAACATCAAAAAAATTATACATTGAAATAATTTCATATTGCTATTTTAATATAAATTGGAATAAGATGTGTGTAATTTATAAATAGGGAGAAGACCATGGCAAGGCTTATCTTAATGTTCAATAAACAGGTGGTTAAGGAATATCCTCTTATGAAGGAAAGCGTAACTATCGGTCGCAATGAAGAAAATACAATTCATATAAATAACCTTGCCGTATCGGGATATCATGCAAGGATAGACGCAGCAGGCAATGACTTTATCCTGACCGATTTGCAGAGCACGAACGGCACCTTCATAAACGACAAAAGGGTTGTATCACATAAGCTGTCCCACGGGGATAATATTATTGTCGGAAAGCATGTAATCCTCTTTGTCGGAACAGGCGCCGAGGCCGGAGAAGACAAACCGGCAGGCCCGAAAACGGACCTGGACAGGACCATGATGCTGGATACTGCCAAGCAGAAGGAACTGCTGGCGAAACAGAAAGAGAGCACTCAGGTTACAGAGGCATCAGGCAAAATAGGTGTGATCAGCTTTATTGAGGGGGCAGATGTAGGCGAGGTGGAATTAAAAAAGAAGCTTACCAAGATCGGCAAGGCTGATACATCCGAGATTCGGCTGTCAGGACTCTTTATGCCGGCCACGGCCGCTACAATAAGCAGAAGACCTTCCGGTTATGTGATAACCACAATGGGCGGCAAGATTAAGGTCAACGGTGAGGTCCTCAAGGACAGCGTAGCGCTTAAGGATTTCGATACAATCGAGGTGGGGAAGGTCAAATTCCAATTCTACCAGAGAGAGACTTCTGAAAAACAGGGATAAGCAGAGGACTCTGCTTTAAACCGGAACTAACGGGGGATGGGAAGGCCGATGGCTATTCCCATTCCTTGTTTTTATTCTTTATCTTAATAGCCTGTATGCCTTCTTCTATCTGATCTTTCGTGAGAGTCTTTTTGCAGTCAGCACACTGGTATATCTCGTCAGTTATCCTGTCATAGACAAGGTCATCGGAGAAATTGACTCCATGAAATTTTAATGAAAAATTGTATATGAGGTTGAAATCCTTGCACCCGCAGGCGTCACATAAAAAATATTCATGAATAAATTTCATCTTAAACTCCTTCAGAAATCGGATTAAAAAATAATAGGGGACTCATACCCTCTTTAGGTTTTTTTTTCAATGCTTTTTTATTATAATTCAAAATTTCGGTAAAATACGGAGATCCCAAATGCAAAAATATGAGAATGTCTTTTCGCCTTTCAGGATAGGACGAGTTGAGATAAAGAACAGGATACAGGTACCCCCCATGCTGTCGTGTATGGCAACCCCTGACGGATTTGTGACAAGGGAGATGATCGAATTCTACATGTCCTTCGCCAGGGGAGGCGCGGGAATGGTGACAATCGGGGATTCGGCGGTGGATTTTGATTATGCCCAGGCGCACTTCGGGCAGCTTAATCTCGGTGATGACAGAGGCATCGGGGGGCTCAGCACACTGGCTGAGGCAGTGCAGAAGTACGGGGCAAAGATTTCTATTGAACTGGACCATTCAGGGAGGCTGTCAATGCCAAAGGTGCTTAACGGGAGAAATCCCATAGCCCCTTCACCGATTCCCTCGCGGGTTGAAGAGATGACGGCATTGATGGAGAGAAGGAAACCCAATCCTGTCACAGAGATGAATCAGGATATGATAGAGGAGGTAATTGATCATTTTGCCATGGCCGCCTTCCGATGCATGAGGGCCGGATTTGAAATCGTGACGGTCCACGGAGGTCATGGCCAGCTGTTAAGCCAGTTCGTGTCCCCCTATTCGAACAGGAGGACCGGTTATTACGGCGGGAGCCTTGAAAACAGGGCAAGGTTCGTCATTGAGCTGTTAACGGCCATAAGAAACAAGGTCGGAAACGGCCTTGCTCTGGAATACCGGATAAGCGCCGACGAGTTTGTCCCGGGGGGGATGAATGAAGACGATACAATCAGCTTCCTTAAACTGATAAGGGACAGGGTTGACCTGATAAACGTATCGGTTGGAGGGATGATAGCAGAACCGGCGTATCTCACCCACATGGCCCAGCCATACCTGTTCCCCCATGCCTATAACGTCTGCCGCGCTGAGAAGATAAAAAAGGCACTTGGTATGCCCGTCACTGCAGTGGGCTCCATAATTGATCTGGAAATGGCAGACAGAATCATCGGTGAAGGAAAGGCCGATATGGTGGCTTTGGGGCGCGCCCATATAGCGGACCCTGAACTCGTAAATAAGACATTGCGCGGAGAGACGGATGATATAAGACCCTGTCTGAGGTGTAACCTGTGCGGCGAAAAGCCCAAGGATTCTCTTCCTATCAGATGTGCAGTGAATCCGGTGGCAGGGAGGGAGACGGAATACAGATGCATCCCCATGCCTGATAATAAGAAGAAGGTAGTGATAGTAGGAGGAGGACCGGCAGGGATGCAGGCCGCTATAACCGCATCGTCCAGGGGGCACAAGGTGGTTGTCTATGAGGAGAAGGATGAACTTGGCGGGGCGCTCCGCATAGCCTCGTCCCCTCCCTTCAAGGGCGATATGAAAAGGTTTATGGAATGGATGATCCGGAAGGCCGGCCGGAGCAGGGCCCAGATAAGGCTGGGAACAATGGCAACCCCGGATCTGGTAAGGGAAGACATGCCTGATGTGCTTATTGTGGCTGTGGGTGCTGAGCCTGTTATTCCTGATATTCCGGGCGTTAAAGGTAATAATGTGGTATGGGCCGGTGATATTGATACAGGGAAAGCCAATACAGGGGAAAGGGTTGTAATAGCAGGTGCAGGACTGACCGGGTGCGAGACCGCCCTCATGCTGGGCCAGGAAGGGAAAAAGGTCACAATAATTGATATGATTTCAGAGAGGGAGATAGCCGGGGATACCAGTCTGGTAAACAGGATCACCCTGATGGAGATGCTGGATAAAAATGGAGTTAAGTTCAAGACAGAGGTAAAGCTTGAAGAGTTAACAGGGAAAGGCGCCATTGTCAGGGATAAGGCAGGCAGCAGGATTGAAGTCCCTGCGGACACGGTCGTCCTGTCCCTGGGCGTCAGGGCATTGCGCGAAAGGGTGGAGGAATTTAGAGGTCTGGCAAAGGAATTGCATGTAATTGGAGATTGTGCAAGGCCGCGAAATCTGATGGCTGCCATACACGAGGGCTTTAATATCACGGCGGAGATGTAAGTAAAAACAGGGCTTATGGCCCAAGGCTCAGGGTGCAAGGCAAGCCTCTTAAAATGATTTGATTATATATAGACAAGTCGGACAGTCAATCTTAATATATTGTGAAAAATGATCACCTTTTTAAATTTATGGAGACTTTATAATGAAGTATCTGGTAACAGGCACCGCAGGATTTATCGGTTCGTTTACAGCGGAAAGGCTCCTGGACAGGGGCGACGAGGTAATCGGACTGGACAGCATCAATGACTATTATGATGTGAATCTGAAACAGGGCAGGCTGAAGAGGTCGGGCATAGATCCTGCTGTCATTGAATACGGAAAGGCCGCACAAAGCGCCGGGTATAAAAACTACTCCTTTATAAAGATGAACCTGGAAGACAGGTCAGGGATTGAAGACCTGTTTAAAAGGGAAGGTTTCGACATGGTCTGCCACCTTGCCGCCCAGGCAGGGGTCAGGTATTCCATTACCAACCCCCACGCCTATATCGACTCAAATATACTTGGTTTTCAGAATATCCTGGAGGCATGCCGGAATAATAAAATTACACATCTTGTCTATGCGTCCTCAAGCTCAGTTTACGGCCTTAATGAGAAATATCCGTTTTCAACCCATGATAACGTGGACCATCCCATCTCCCTCTATGCAGCCACAAAAAAGGCGAATGAGCTCATGGCGCACACATACAGCCATCTTTACGGGATACCGACAACCGGCCTGAGATTTTTTACGGTTTACGGGCCATGGGGAAGGCCTGACATGGCCCTGTTCATTTTTACAAAGGCGATCCTTGAAGGCAGGCCCATCGAGGTATTTAATAACGGAAACATGAAAAGGGATTTCACCTATGTAGATGACATTGTCACGGGCGTAATAAAGGTCATGGGCAGCCCTCCCGGGGGGAATCCTGAGTGGACCGGAAAAGATCCTGACCCGTCATCCTCAATATCGCCCTACAGGATTTACAATATCGGAAACAACTCCCCTGTAAGCCTGATGGACTTCATTGATGCAATTGAGAAAGCGATAGGGAAGCAGGCAATAAAGAATTTTCTTCCCATGCAGCCCGGCGATGTCCCTGCCACATGGGCGGATGTCAATGACCTTGTACAAGACCTGGGGTACGCCCCGGGCGTTGATGTGAGGGAAGGGGTGAACAGGTTTGTGGAGTGGTATAAGGAATACTATAAAGTTAAGTGAATAAAAGGCATGATCACGAAGGCACGAAATTAAGAAAGTACAAAAAACGGCCTGTTATTAATTGTCTCATAATTGACTTCACCGCCGTCATTCCCGAGAAGGCGGGAATCCAGCAGCTTTTACAGAAACATCATGTTGATACTATTATAAGACGGTTAATAATAGTGTTTTATATCGCGTTTTCATGATAAATGATTTTTATTTTACATTTTAATAATCGGCATTTGTTTCGACAATATTATTATGAGGTCTAAAATGACTTTTAAAAAGAACATCCTATGCATCGGCGCAGGTTATGTGGGCGGACCGACAATGGCCATGATCGCGGCCAAGTGCCCACAGTACAAGGTTACAGTCGTTGATATCAATGAAAAAAGAATAAGCGAGTGGAACAGCGGAAGGCTTCCTATCTATGAACCCGGCCTTGATGAGCTGGTAACCGCCGCCCGGGGGAGGAATCTGTTTTTCTCAACGGAGATAGAAAAGGGCATAAGGGATGCGGATATAATATTTGTGTCTGTAAACACTCCCACAAAGACCTTTGGGCAAGGCGCCGGCATGGCGGCCGACCTTCAGTACTGGGAAAAGACCGCGAGACAGATACTCGCGAATTCCGACAGGGATAAGATCATCGTGGAAAAATCCACACTGCCGGTCAGGACCGCTAAGGCCATGGAGAGGATACTTAACAGCAATGGAGGAACTATAAATTTTGAAGTGCTTTCAAACCCGGAATTCCTGGCCGAAGGCAGCGCCGTCAAAGACCTGGAAAACCCCGACCGCGTGCTGATAGGGTCCAGGGAGACAAAGGAAGGTTTGAAGGCAAGAAAGGAGCTGGTGGATGTATATGCCAACTGGGTGGCTCATGAAAGGATAATTGAATCCAATGTCTGGAGCGCGGAGCTTTCAAAGCTGACCGCCAACGCCTTTCTTGCCCAGAGGGTTTCATCCATTAATTCGCTTTCAGCCCTGTGTGAAGTGACTGAGGCGGATATCAATGAGGTAGCCTACGCAATCGGGACAGACTCAAGGATCGGGAACAAGTTCCTGAAGGCAAGCGTGGGCTTCGGCGGGTCCTGTTTCAAGAAGGATATCCTCAACCTTGTCTATATCTGCAAAAGCTACGGCCTCAACGAGGTTGCGGACTACTGGGACTCCGTGGTCCGGCTCAATGAATGGCAGGAAAAAAGGTTTGTCCTCAACATGCTTTCCAATATGTTCAACACGGTGGCAGGCAAAAAGATCGCCGTCCTTGGGTTTGCCTTCAAGGCTAATACGGGGGACACCAGGGAATCGCCGGCCATCTATATTACAAGGGGCCTGGTTGAAGAGAGGGCACAGGTAAATGTCTCAGACCCCAAGGCGCTTGTCAATGCCAGGGAAGACCTGAAAGATATGAGAGAGGGAATAGAATTCATTGAAGACCCGTACAAGGCCTCGGAAGGGGCGCATGCCATAGCCGTACTTACCGAATGGGATATATACAGGAAGCTTGACTACAAGAGAATTTTTGATTCCATGGTCAAACCGGCATTCATATTTGACGGCCGCAATATATTGAACCACAGGGAACTTTTTGATATAGGGTTCAATGTCTTTGCAATAGGCAAGGCCCCGCTCAAGCATTTTTAATAAAATTACGAAAACAATGGCGCGCGGAATTGCTTCCACGCGCCATTGTTTTTTCAGGAGTCTTCAGATTATCAGAAAATCCTTATCTGTTATAATTTATTTTGTTCCTACAACCGTTATTTTAACCAATTAATTCCGGATAGAATAACAGGCATTCCTTATTTTATTTTGTACGGTGGCTTAGGTGGTTCATGTTTTACCATCGTATAGGTGTCAACTAACTCCATTGTATAATCGCCGGTGTCTTCATCAGTTCGGTAAGAAAAGGATGAAAGTTTCAGGCTGTTATTGTCAATATCTATATAAGTGAAATTGGGCATATTATACGTCTTATCATCGGTTGCGTCATCCGGTGTGCCATTGTTATCGGTCCGAGACATATCGTCACCCAGGGCAACATATTCATAATAAGGATCAGGTCCCTCTACCACATCAGTCGTTTCGGGGTCATCTTCGATATCGTAGCAGACGTTAAGGCTGTAATACTTGCTGCCGCTTGACGTTGAACCAGTTAGATAGAGCGTGCCGGTAGGATTGATGATCTCGCCTTTTTTGCCTACCATCTGATTTTCCTGTGGATCATCATCAAACATCTGGAATGTCCTGGTATAGACATGGTCATGCGCCAATAAAACAAGGTCGATATCCAGGTCATCTAGGATAGGAAACATATAAACTCTGATGGCCCTGATTACATCTTCAGCGCCATGATTGCCGGCGCTGTAGATGGAATAATGCCAGTTTACAACCGTCCACCTGACATTGGGATTCGCCGCAATAGCCTCATTCATAAAGTCCTCGTGTTCATAGATAGAGGCCTTGAAATCATCCAGTTTCATTTTTGAGGGGTCATCAGTAGTATCATCTGTAGCAGTTGCTTCTAATAAAGCTAAAGCGGCAGCAAAGGTTGCATCATCGTCAATACCTTCGCATGTTTGCTCAGGGGGTGGTCCGCCGCCACCGCTTGGGGGTGGAGGAGGCGCTGATCTGGGAAAGAGGTTCATTGTCTTATCCATGTTGAGCACCATGTACAGCACATTGCCATAGGTGAAATAATAATCCCCTCCAGACTTGTCAACGCCATATGCTGTTGATTCATTGGGCAGGTTGAAATGGTAACCGAAATTGGCGCCGGCGTCGTGGCTGCCAATGGCAGGCGCAACCGGCAGTGATGTAAGTTCGTCGGCAGAGAAGAAACCTGTCCATTCATATTCCCATGAATTTTCAACCTGATCTCCACTGGTCATAATGAAAGCGGCCCTGGGGAATTTATCGGTCATTACTTCAACCGTCTTAAGCCATTTCTCGGTATCAGCATTAGCAGCTTCCGTTCTTACGGCTAACTTATTTGTAGCTATAACATCGTAACAGGCCTGTGCGGCAGCTTGTAAGTCTCCATCGAGATCCTTAGTATCATAATCATCTACAAGATTGGTAAGCCAGGTCAGCACAGGTTCTGTTGTTAAAGTTCCTGCATTAAAAGCATTTGTAATATCAGTAAGCGCAGGGTCAACGTAACCTTTTCCTGTTAAGAAGTATTTTATTAGACGAGCTTTGGTGAAATTTGACCCTGTTAAATAAGATGAGTTTTGTTTATAGAGGGTATAAAGTGCAAGTATTTCGTTTGAAAGATAAAGATCTGTGTCATCTGTTATTTGAGCATCAGGGACATAGTCATCTACAATGGCCTGTATTTGATCATCGGTATATAGCGGATATTCACGTCTTGCCATGGTTTCTGCAATGTCTTCTTTAGCGTTTGCATTTTCGTATTTTTTTGAAGCACCTATCTGTGGATCGGGTGTAAAAAAGAAACCATATTTATTTTTATTTCTTGTGGCATATTCATATATATCACTCCAACTGCCTTTTCCCTCACCCACACGGTAAACATAATCCATCTGGTCTTGCAATTTAGAGACCTCTACTTCACAATAATAATCGGCAACCCCGTTTTCATCCGTTCCGGCAGATGCCTTTGTCCCGTAAAATATTCGTGAATTTTTAGGAAAGTTGGCGAAATTAAAAAAATACTTGTTTCGTTGATTGCGCTTACCAGCAATCTCAACAGCGCACTCTTTTGTTCCATCACCTGTTAAAGCAGTGTTTGTATGCCAATTAAAATTTAGTTCAGTTATATCTGCCCCCGGGCTTAACGCAATATCAGAGAAATTGTATTCCCCAGGCACCGCCGGTGGAACCCCCGGACCCTTTGCGATTGAAGGAAACGCTAAGGCTAATTGAATTATTACAGACCCAAAAAGACTATAAAACCAGATTTTTCTTTTCATCACTTGCCCCCCTGTTTTTTTCTTAAAGGTTAATAATAATTTACTACTGTAAATAAAATTAGCATCATTTAAGCTTAACTATTATTAGCCAACATATTACAAAATAAGAGAAAAATGAAGATAACCAACTAAAAACACAAGTTGCATCAATTGGCATACAGAATGCATTGTCATTTATTGCTGTTACTAAATATGGATGTTTTGGGGCCATATTTTTAGGGCACGTAAGTGATAATTTTATAATAAAAATATAAAAATACTATTTCTGCCTTGTAAATGATTGTAATAATAATGTAAAAAATATGTGCTTTTCTCTTAACATTAATATTCTTGATTAAATCTCAATAACTTACTGCTCGGGGCCTTTTTGGAGAAGTGGAGGTTTATGAAAAAAAAAGTTCTGATTATAGATGACGACAAAAAGCTGCAGAAAATTCTCAAAGAATACCTGGAGGAAGACGAATTTAATGTCGTTTCCATGTTTGATGGTGTAAACTGCCTGGAAATAATTGACATTGAATCACCTGATATCATCATCCTTGATGTCATGCTCCCGGAGTGCAACGGTCTGGATGTTATGAGCAAGATAAAATCTAAACATAATCTGCCTGTAATAATGCTTACTGCCAAAGGAGAAGATACGGACAGGATAGTGGGGCTGGAACTCGGGGCCGATGATTATATGCCGAAACCCTTTAATCCCAGGGAGCTGGTTGCGAGGATGCGCGCAGTTATGAGAAGGAATGCTCCTGCTGGTAGCAATTACCATGAAGAAATGCATGACATCGCGATAACAGCCGGCAACCTGACTCTTAAAAAATCAAAACAATCAGTTTTCGTAGGGACAAAAGAGGTGGAACTGAGTTTAACTGAGTTTAAGATTCTGGAGGTTCTCATGCGAAACAGGAATATGATACTGAGCCGTGACAGGCTCATGAATCTGGCCATGGGCAAAGATTTCATGGCCTTTGACAGGGTCATAGATGTTCATGTGAGCAAATTGCGCACTAAACTGCATGTCGAACCGAGTTCCCAACAATATATCAGGACCGTGCGCGGCACCGGTTACATGTTCACGGTAGAATCATGAAGTCCAGCAACCTGTACATAAAATTATTCATAGCTATTCTCTTTATATTGATGGGAATACTGGTGTACCTTTTTATAGACTTTAACTATTCAGCAAAGAAGAGACTCAGCCCTGAAAGAGATCAGAACAGAACCGTAAGGATTCTAATGCTGAAGGAGTTGATAGATGAAAACATCCGTTTAAATAATGGATTTGCCCAGGCTAGAGAGGAGCTTCAGAAAATCATTTCCAAGACCAGTAAACTGTATGAAGCCAAAATATGGATCGAAGATTCCGATGGCATCCCCATGCTGGAATCCTTTCCGCCCGAAGACATGCCGGAAAAAGTCCCGGCAGATATTTATAGAAAAGCACAACACGGCGATGTCAGGATTTATCATTTTCTTCGAAATAACATTAAAATGTTTTACACAAGTATACCTCTTGATACCGGGGCAGGTGTGAGCCTTCATATCTTTTATCAGAGTGAAGAGGATAGGTATCGGTCGAGGTTTACGATAGGGCTGTTGGGAATTATACTGATCATGGCTGTTCTTACCTTGTCTCTTCTGCAATTCATCAGGATAAAGGTAAATCGATTCAGAAAATCAGTTTTTCGAATTTCCGATGGAGATCTTGACCATAGGGTCGATGTCAAAGGGAGAGGCGTAGTTGAGGACCTTGGCCGCGCATTTAACATAATGACCGACAAACTGGAAAAGATGATCAACAGCAGCAAGGAGATAACCGCCAATGTATCACATGAAATCAGGACGCCTCTTGCAAGGATAAGGGTTGTTGAGGATCTTTTGAGAAAACAATTCGGCCGGGGAGATTTTTCAGGATACGAGAGACATCTGGACAATATACGAGAAGATATTCAAATCCTGGACGATCTTACAGGCCGTCTACTTGAGTTTATAAAACTGGACAATCATGATTCAACACTTAAATATGAGCAGTTTAATCCTTCGGAGCTGATGAACGATCTGTTGATACGATTTGAACCTGTTATAGAGTCGAAGGATCTGAATGTTAAAAAAGATATCCTGTTTTCTTCATCCTGGACGGGTGACAGGAGCGCCCTGACATCAGCATTTCTGAACATCCTTGACAATGCAGTCAAGTACACACCTGAGCATGGAAATATTACAATCAGGATGCGGTCAGAACAGGGTTTTTGGGAAACAGGCATAATAAATTCATTTGAAAAGCTGGATCAGAAGGATATGGACAACATTTTTAAGCCATTTGAAAGGGTCCGGCACTCGGATACCGCAGGGTCCGGACTGGGTCTTGCCATCACAAAAAAGATAATAGAAAGGCATGGAGGAAATATTGCGGCATTCAACTCGGTTGATGGGTTTGAGATAAGGATCAGACTTCCCCTGTAGGTTCTTTTTCAGATAAATCAGTCGAAAGAAGCCATAGATTCCTGCAGAGAGGAACCCGGGCGTTTAGAATGCATGCCATGAAGGTCCCGGCCTGATGATTAATTGGGGGCAATATTTCTCACTGCACAGTAGTCTGAGGAGGCGGCTGGTTCCTTACGATCTTGCCGTCTTTTTCCAGTGCCTGAAGCACCTGCTGCAGCCTGTTGTATAAATCGATAGCCGCGATCGGGGGCAGCACCAGACGGCATACAGGATATTGCCTGGCCGTAGGCTCCTTTTGAGGCTGCACAGGGTCCATTCTTGTGGCGCAAAACTCCATCCGCATGGTTTGACCGTCGAATAAAACCCCTCGAATTGAATCTGCAAAGGTTTCAGAGATCTCAGGTCTGTCAAAATAATGGATCTGGGGGATCAGAGGTTTTGTCATGGCTGCTCCTTATTTTTTCAGTGATTTGTAAAAGCTGTCAACCGGAACTAATCTAAACGGGAATCTCGATAATGTCAATTGAAGCGTGCAGGA